>Ga0114955_1000354_pt1 | contig 24050 bp, 17 predicted proteins | sample Porto_5metaG_FD_87302 | JGI IMG/M metagenome (GOLD analysis project Ga0114955, IMG submission 87302) | Marine algal microbial communities from Porto, Portugal - Porto_5 metaG | ecosystem: Host-associated > Algae > Red algae > Unclassified | place: Portugal: Porto | collected 2015-02-02 | reverse complement strand
GCCATAAAACCGCCTAATAAAAACAGTGGAAATAGCGATAAAAACAGAAAAGGAACCGTATTTAAATTATACGCGTAGTACCAATCCAGCAAGCGCTGATGAAAGATTGATGCAAAACTTCCGTGTCCATATACTTGAAGCGCTTGGTCAATAATAGGCTGGTGAATTCCCGCTGCTGTATCTCCTTCATTAACCAAAGCCGCTACTGTTAAAATAACAATCATAATCACAGCGTAAATGCTAAATATTCCGGTTCCCCACGCTAATAACACTTCTTTCTTTGCTTCTTGAAAAAATAGCATAATCAAAGCAAAGAAGCTGTATATCACAATCATATCACCGTGCCAAATAAATACAGCATGAATAGCCCCAACGAGAAGCAAAGCCGTCATTCTTCGTACATAAAAAGGAGTAAAGCTTACTTGCCTTTCGTATGTACGCTGGAACATTTTCATAAAACCAAATCCAAACAAAATAGCAAGCAGCGCGTACCCTGTCTGCCCTATTACTATATCAACTAATCCATTAGCAACATAACTCATTCTTGAACCATTCATCAAATTATTGTCGTAATAGGAAGCAGGCGAATAAAAATCAGGCATGTTCATCAGTAAAATACCAATAAGCGCGATTCCTTTTAATACATCCGCTGCTTCAATACGCTGTTCTTTATCAGCTGCGTTCATTTTGAAACGTTTCATTCTTTCACACCTTACATGATTTCATTATTGCTTTCACATTATATCGAACGCAAAAGTTTCTCTTCAATGTTTACTATTTCCATTCCTCTTTTTAATGTTTTACTTACTCCCTGCATATAGATAAGAAAAAAGCATTAATCACCTTTTTGTCTAGGCTTCATATGCTGTTACTAGACTAAATTAAAAGGGTGTTTGCCTATGCCTGCCATTGTTGGTGTTGTTAATCTTAACAGTGTTGGTTCAGCCAGCGTCTTTCATATTGGAGATGTTTATACAATAGCCCCTATTTCTACTGCTAAAACATTTGCTGGCGCAGGTTCATTTAATACAGGCGACGGATTATATGTTGTGAATCAGCAGAGCTCAACGAATACGTCGGACAATGACGTAAATGATCAAAATGTCGCTGGAAATCTCTAATAGAAATGAAGCTCATACAGGAGGATGCTTATGAACTTTTATGTGAATCAAAGTATCTGTATTCAAAGTATGAAAATCAGTGCTGTCAGTAACTCTTCGGTACTTCAAATCGGAAGCGTCGGTGTCATTAAGCCAAACTCAAATCTCTTTAATACAGGAGGATTTACAGGCGCTGCACCTACTGAAACAAAAAAAGGCATTCTTGGATCTGTTTCTCCTTCTACCTCTACCACAGGAACCGGCGCGGGAACTGCCCCCGCACCTTTTTCACAGTAGTTAACTCCCCCGGCTCGAGACAACGACTGACATGTTACAACCTTCATCGCCATATGTATATATATAACTATTTTCTTTATCGGAAGATAAGGGAATCGAGGTGATTGAAGGTGGATAACATGAACTATATTCAGCAAGTTCATCAGTATGTTCAGCAAATGTCTTCGTATATTCAGCAGCAAGAAGGACGCATTGCTCAGCTTGAAAAAAACGTACAAGAACTTCAGCAAAAAATAAAAGAGTTAGGTGAACAGCCACCTATTAAAATTGATAAAATTGAATATAAATTTGAACAGTTAAAAATTGATTCTTTAGATGGAACATTAAATATTGGATTAAACCCTCTTACACCCGATAATTTAGAAGATATCATTATTAATGAGAAACCAGAAGTAACATTTGCGCAAGGAGCTCAGCCCCAAGGGCAGCAGCCTCAAGGTGAGCAGCCGGGACAACCCGGAGGTCCTGGACCGCAAAATCCCAGCTTAAAGCCATTGGATCGCCTCCTTGAAAAGCAGTGGGTCTCTGATATTCACGAAACGATTTTAGGTGAACTTAATCAACATGGATTTTCTATGGTTCAACATGTGCTTGATGAGCGCTCGATGATGATTGATGAATCATACTACGAGTTTATTTTAGAAGATATTAAAAAGCAGCTGCAGCAGCGGATTACTTTTTATATACAGCAAGTTCAGCCGGAAGAAATGGAACGAAATTTTGAACAAATTAAACCACAAATTATCGGTAAACTTTATGAGGATATGAAAAAAGGAATTGACGCATTTTTAACGTATTTACCTGAATCTTTAAAGAAAGGTGGACCCCCTTCATGAACTTTAACGTTGTAAACCGCGAATTGCTTGTTGGAGACGTTAGTATTACAGGCGTATCTTCTTCTTCTCTTTTTTTAATTGGTGATGCAAATTACATCTCTCTATCCTCAACATTTGATACGCCGGCTGAATCTTTGATTATCGGACCTTATGTGCCACTATCGTTATCGTAAAGGAGCTTACGTATGCTTTCACGCACATCTTCTGTTAATTATATAGAAATTAATTCCTTGTCGGCGAGCTCTTTTTGCCAAATTGGAGATTCAACAGAAATTCATCTACTTAATAAAGCTTTAGCTGATCGGAGACAGTACCCGTTTTTCTACGGCAGAGAAGGAAACTTTGATGATTACGCTATCTTTAATGAGCCTATTCCTCATGGCGATTACGAACCTATTCCCGTTCAAACATGGAATGAAATACCTTTGATCCGCGTTAACAGAATTGATATAAAAGGATGTTCATTCTCATCAGTTATCCATATTGGATCAACTTGCAATGTTTATGCAGAAGCCCGCATTAAGCATATTCGTGAACTGCTCAACGATGAACCTTCAAAGGAAGCTGAAACAGGAACATCAAACAGCCCTACTTCGCAAGCTCGCAGCGGTGGGTGAACCTTTTAAGAAGCTGCTCATATATTAAATTAATATCACGAAAAAAAGGGTGTGAACCTCATGCCAGCAATAATCGGACCCGTTAGTATCACGAGCGTCGGAGGCGGTGTCGTAACGTTTGGAGATACGTTCTATGTTTCTCCAAAAAGCGCTGCTAAAACAGCCTCAGGCTCCGGTTCCTTAAATACAGGTAACTTTGTTAATACCAATAACGGCATTTCAGGAACAAATACGTTAGATCCAGATTTATTTGATCAAAATATAGCAGCAAACGCTTAAAAAAAACCCTTATCTTTGCTATTAAAGCGGATAAGGGGTTTTTTATTCACTTGGATTTTCGGCTGTTTGATTTTTTGGTTTTAGGTAATTTAGAAGAAGGCTGTTTACGAATCCATTTAATAAAAGAGCCAATTTTAGAATCAGCTTGTAATAAAGAAATCGTATTAAGACGAATGGCTAATTCATCATTTGTGTATAACGCATGAATTTGTTTATGACACGGAATACATAAGTTTGCCGTCGGTTCAAACGCTCCGCCCATTTCCTTTGGCGTTAAATGATGTACGGTCGTCAAGACATCCTGCCTTCCGCATAATTCGCATGTTCCTATTCGCCTGTCTTTTTTCTTCATATAGATTCCCTTCCCTATAAAGTTTCTACTCTTACACTAGTTCCTTTGCCAGAAGGCTCGGATGGCTCAACAATCAAGCGTTTTGGCAGCCGAGCCCGAAGTTCTTGCACGTGACTGATGACTCCAATTGATAAATTATTGGACTGAAGTTTTTCAAGCGCCGTAACCACGGTATCAAGAAGCTCGCCATCAAGCGTTCCAAATCCTTCATCTAAAAAGAAAAACTGCAGTGGATATTCTCCTCTTAGCTGTATTTGTGCAGATAATGAAAGGGCCAGAGCGAGGGAAGTTAAAAACGTTTCGCCTCCTGATAAAGTTGAGACCGGACGTTTTACGCCTCCATTTGCATCATCTCTCATGATAAAGCCGCCTTGTGAATCAACTTCAATCGCATAGCGCTGGCGTGTTAATATACCCAGACGCTCCGAAGCATCTCGGCTAACGGACATCAGCTGCTCTTCAGCAATATATTCCACAAAAGCATTTCCTTTAAATACTGTTTGAAGCTTCTGATACTGTTCAAATAAAGCTTGTTTTTCTTCACGGTCTTGTTCAAGCACCAAAAATCGCTCATGTCGTTCTTTGACGCTTTTTAACGTTTGCTCAGCTGCTCCCTTGAGCTGAACGGCTTCTTTTACAGCTGCTTTTATATCATGAAGCAGCTGCTGAGTTTCTTCAAATTGCTGCTCTTCTATGGACTGGTGATTCAGCTGGATATTTAACTGTTCAATTGATGACTTCATCTGTTTTATGTTGTCCCAATAAGCCTGAACAGTTTCATCCAACAATTTCATCTCATCATGTGATAACAGAGCTTGCTGAACTTCTTTTCCTTCGCTGAATAAAGAATTCCCTATCGCTTCTTTCCATTTTTCAGCTGCTTTTTTATACTGGATATGAGCTGTTTCTAGAGATTCGCTCGCTGCTTTTTCATCCATTTGCAGCGTTTGGTACGCTTTTTGAACAGTCTGCCAATGTTGATACGCCTGCTGTTCATTCGTCTCTAACTCCGCAAGTAAAAAAACTGTTTTTTGCAGCGCCTGTTCAATATCTTCTTGATCTGTAAGCGTACGCAAGCGTTCAATTTGTGAGTGAACAAGAGATTGTTTATGAGACAGCATTGCTTTTAATTCGGTAAATTCTTTTTCGCCCGCATATTTTTCTTCTTTTAGACGTTCGATTTTCTTTTGCTGATTTTCAAAAAATACGCTGCTTTTTTCAATTCGAGCCTTTATTGTCTGCTCTTCTTTTTCTCTTTCAGTCAGCTTTTCGTTAATTTTCTCCATCTCTTCAAATACAAAGGAAGGATAGTCTTGTTGAAAAGCTTCTTTTCTTGCTTGTAGCGCTTGTTTTTGCTGATTGACTTTTCCTTCTAATTCAGCTTGTTCTTTTTGATAATGAGCAAGCTCTAATTCAATCTTTTCAAGACTTTGCTGGACTTTCTGTACCTGCCCGAGAATTGATTGCTGCTTTTCACTCACCTGCAAATAATCCTGCTCAAGAGATTTGATTTCAACTTCTATTTTCTTAGCATACTGGCCAAAGGCATCTGTACCCATTTCTCCTAAAGCAGGAACTTCGCCAGCTTCTTTCATAAAACCAGCTAAATCAGGTATTTTTTCAACAAGAGGTTTAGCTAGCTGTTCAAGCTGCATTTTAAGTGATGAATAGCTAAATCGCTGTTCTCGCAAGTGATTGACTTGATCTTCAAACTGATCCGCTGATTCTACTGTACCATTTTCTTCTTCTTGGTTTAAAACGGGGTTAGGATGATGCTCAGAGCCACAAACTGGACAAGGCTCTCCTTTAGTCAGCTGTTCAGCTAATTGATGAGCCAGACGATGTGACCATTCTTTTTCTTTGCGTCTTTTTAGATCACTCATTAAATGATCCGCCTGTTGAAAAAGCTGCTGAAACTCTTTTTCCCGCTCACATACAGTGTGATACAAGCCTTGAATATCTGAAAATAATTCTTTACTTCGTTCTATTGTTTGCTGATATCTCTCTTGGTGTGTTTGTTTTTGTGTATGCAAATGCTGAAGCTGTTCAGCTTTTTCTTTATACGTTTTTTGGCCTTCATCTAGATTTTTTTTATCATTATTCCATAATTGATAACGGTAGAATGCTTGCTGAACAGCCTGCCGATAATCAGGTTGAATCTCCACTTTTGTTAATGCTTCTTTTAACTCTTTTTGAAGGTTCAGACCTTGCTGATACCGCTTATCTGCTTCCATTAATTCATTATTTTTCGTTTGAAGTGCCTGCTGCTTTTGCTGAAGAGAGACTTCCGCTTCTTTTACTTCTTTCTGTCCATCTTTAATTTGTTTTTGAAGATCAGAAGCCTGTTGGAGCTGTTCTTTTTGAACAACCAATTTGGGCTGCTGTTCATTTTTGTACAAGCGAGCCTGCTCATATAAGCTATTCGAACGCTTATATTCTTCGCTTTTTTGAACAATTTGTACTTTTAAATTTTCTACTTTATCTTCATAAAGCTTCTGCTGTTTTTCAGCTTGTTCAAAGGTTTCTAAATAAGGAAAAAGACGCTCAGCCTGATGAGCTTTCATCAGCAAATCTTTCTTTTGTGTAATCTCCTCTTCCTGTCTAGAAGCATGTGCTAGCTTTTCTTCTAGCTGTGCTTTTTCCTGCTGCGCTTTCCAAAGAGACGCCTGCTGATCATATCGCTCTTGCAAATCAGCCGCTTCTTTTTCTCGTTTTTCCAAAAGTACAATGCTATCACTTACAAGCTGCTCAGCTTCCGTTACTTTCTCTGTTGAAGCTTCACCTAATCCCGTTTGTTCTGCCGTGATTTTATCCAGGTCTGTTTTTAGCTGCTGAACTTGATAGCGTATTTTCTTACTAAGCTGATCTCCGTACTGCTCGAGATTAAAAAGACGCTGAAGCATTTGACGGCGTTCCGTCCCTTTTAACGATAAAAACTCTGCAAATTTTCCTTGCGGTAATACAACAGCTCTTGTAAAATCATCAATGGTTAAACCAAGAAGTTCCTGTACCTGCTGGTTTACATCATTTGTTTTATCCGCTAATACATACGTTTCATCTTCGATTTCAATCAATCGACTGGAAGCTGATTTCACACGCAGCTCATCCGTCCGTTTAAAGCTTCGTTCAACAGTATAGCGTTTTTTATGACTCGCGTTTTCCAGCTCGAACGTAAACGATACTTTCAGTTCGTTTTCCCCGTGATTTAAAATTCCTTGTGTATTATTGGCTGCACGCTCTACTTTTCCGTATAAAGCTAGTGTAATGGCATCCAAAATGGAGGATTTCCCGCTTCCTGTAGGACCAAATATTCCGAACACACCGCCTGAACACAGCGCTTCAAAGTCGACAGTTTGTTTTTCTCTAAAACTGTGAAGTCCCGAAACGGTCAAATTAATAGGTTTCATTTTTCATCCTCCTTTCCCGATATTTCTTCGTCGTTAATTAAGGTTAAAAACAGTTTGACTAATTCAGTATCAGGTGCTCCTCCGCCGGTTTGCCTGCTGTAGAACTTTGTAAACAGTTCTTCGATTGGCACTTCGCGCTGTGAACGTGTTTCATTTGCTAGTTCTTCTGCTTTGAATACCGGACGAATATGAATAAAGCCTGGATGAAGCTTACGAAGTCGATGGATTTCTTCTAGAGAAAGTGCATCTTCTACGTGAACTTCTAAATCGACCCATGCCTGCGCATCTTTTTGCTCATCAAGCCATGTATATACTTCTGACAATCCATTTTTCGCTTTCCAACGCGTCAAAGGCTTTCCGCTAGATAATGGAATTTCAGTCATTTCAACCTCTTTTCCTGGCTGAGCGTCTAAAATGGTAACAGACTTTGCGTACCCTGACTCTGAAAAGCTATAAGCAAGAGGTGAACCAGAATATCTGGCAAGGGTGTGAGCGCGGTTGATCATTTGCGGGCGATGCAAATGTCCTAGAGCTACATACTGAGCATTAGCAGGTAAACTAGTTGCCGCCACCGTATAAGCTCCTCCTACTTCAATTGGACGTTCTGAGTCCGTTGAACTTCCGCCAGCTACGTAAATATGACTCATGGCAATATTAACGGTATCTGTTGTGAACTGCTCGCTCATTTTATCGAAAATACCTTTTACTCTGGCATCATATGAATTTCGAAGAGCCAGCTCATCATTTTCTTCTGCTAACAGTTCCTTTAACCTTGATTCAGATGGGTAAGGAAGAGCTGCAATCTTTAATATTTCATCTGATGTAGGAATGTGAATGCTTTCTACATCGGTAGTAGGCAAACCAAGAAGCGTAATATTTTGATGAACAGCTAATGGAGAAGCCGCCGACAGCCGATCTGGGTTATCATGATTACCTGCAATAACAATAATCGGACGTTTTCCATTGTTGCTCAACCTAGACATACTTTCGTAAAAAAGCTGCTCTGCCGCTGCTGGAGGGTTAACCGTATCAAAGGCATCTCCCGCCATAAGAATAGCATCTATCTTTTCTTCTTCCACAATGTCTGCCAGTTCATCTAAAAACTGTGCTTGCTCAGCCAGACGGCTCCGTCCTTCTAGCGTTCGCCCCAAATGCCAATCCGCTGTATGTAATAAACGCATGTTACTCTCTCCTTATTGGTGAAAAAGAAGAAGACCAGCGCCTTCTTCTTTTTTTATATTTCAACAGCATGTCCACCATCTAAAAAGTACAGATAGCTATGCTGCACAGGTTGTTTTACAATCCGCTCAATGGCCTTTGCGTAAAGCTCTAACTGAATGCGGTATCTTTCAATTAGAAACGGTTTTGCTCGTTCAAAATCCCCTTGAAAACGATCCGAAATATTATCCGTTTTAAAATCAAGTAAAACGAGGCCTTCTTCCGTTTCATATAAACAATCAATAATACCTTGCACTAAAATCGTTTCGTCTTCCTGCTCCCAATAATCATAGATTTCTTTAGCGGAGACACCTAAACTAAAAGGCATCTCTCTATAAACCGTGCGAGCCGTTCGGATACCTTGTGCAATGTCACTGTTTAAAAAGTCTGCTACATCATTTGCATTAACAGCATTCGCTTGGTCTTGCGTCAATAATTCTTTGGTAACTATTGATTGAATAAAGTCTTGAACCATTTCGAGGGTATAAGCTTTATTTAATGGAAGCTGCTGCATAACGGCATGTGTAGCTGTTCCTCTTTCAGCTCCTGTGAGAGATTTTTCTTGAAGAAACAGCGGACGGTTTTCAAGAGGTGCTTTAGATCCCCGAACAAGATCGTCGCTTCCACCTGCATCCGTCAGCTGCTGCTGCCTTTTTAGTTCAGAAACAGATTGCTTCGAACGATGAACGGAAGCTACACGATAATCATAAGACCAATTTAAGCGTCTATACACTTCGTCTTTATAATCGCTGGATTCTGAAACTGGCTCATGCTTTTGAAGAGCGTTCAAAAGCTCTCCATGGTGCTGCTGCTCTTCAAGGGGCTGTTCGGCTAAATCACCTGCTAATAACGTTGAAAGTTTCCAGCTTGAAGAATGCTGATGAATCATCTTAGCCGGCTGGATCTCTCCTTCAACCATGTGACTAACATTTTGGTGACGAATTAAAGAAGGTCCAATCCAGTCTAAATAACATTTTGCATCTCTTCTCACGTGAGCCGGGAGCGTCCAATCTTCATGTGCCATAACGGAGCTCCATTGTCTGAGCTTTTCTGGTGCATCTTTTACTGTCCCAACTAAAATAAGTTTTTCTTTCGCACGCGTCAAAGCTACGTATAATACCCGCATTTCCTCTGCCATGCTTTCTTTTTTCATTTTTTTCTTCATGGTCTGCTGAAGAAGAGTCGGGTACGTAATACGTAGTTTCGGATCAATATATTTAGATCCAAAACCTAGTTCTTTATCGAGTAAATAAGCTTTATTCAAGTCCATCAAGTTAAACTGACGAGCAAGACCAGCTACGAAAACAACAGGAAATTCAAGACCTTTACTGCTGTGGATCGTCATCAAACGCACCACATCTTCTTGTTCTCCCAGCGCTCGAGCAGCTCCTAAATCGTTCCCTCGATCCTGCATCCGTTCAATAAATCGTAAAAAGCGAAACAGACCTCTAAATGAAGTCGCCTCATACTGGCGAGCGCGATCGTAAAAAGCACGTAAATTGGCTTGACGCTGTTTCCCGCCAGGAAGTCCGCCAACAAATTCAAAGAAACCCGTATCGCGGTAAATTTGCCATACTAGTTCTGACAAAGAGCTTTGTCTAGCTTGTGTTCTCCATGCTTTTAACTGCTCATAGAAATATTTTACTTTATCGCGAAGTTCTTCATCATCCGAAACCGCTAAGTACGTTTTTAACGCATCGTAATACGTTCCTTTCTTTTGCTCCGCTCTCAGTCTAGCTAACTCTTCATCTGAAAGCCCTACTACCGGCGAGCGAAGAACAGAAGCTAACGGAATGTCTTGATGCGGGTTATCTACTACTTTTAATAAAGACATCATAATCATCACTTCAGTAGCATCAAAATAACCTGTTGATAAATCGGCATAAATCGGCACGCCTTCTTGTTTAAATTCATCCATAATCTGCGCAGCCCAAGGCATAGAACGAAGCAAAATAACAAAGTCACGATACGTCACGTTTCTCATGATATCGAGCTTGCGATCATATATTTGAAAACGGTTTTGAACGAGTTCTTTGATTTTGCGCGCCATTGCTCTTGCCTCTAACTGAGCGGTTTCAAGCTCCGCTTCTGAAAAAGCGACGAGAGAAGAATCCGATTCTTCTTCCGCTCCTTCTTCTGCATTTTCTTTTGCAATTAGCAGAAGCTCCGTTTCCATTCCTTCCACTTTTGGATACGATGCTCCTAATTTTAAAGAAGCATCATCGTCATATGCAATTTCTCCGACTTCTTCATCCATGAGCTGGTTAAAAATAAAGTTTGTAGCATCAAGCACTTGGGAACGACTGCGGAAGTTTTTATTCAAATCGATACGTTTTCCGAACTGGCGACCATCTTGCGTAAAGCACTTGTACTTTGTTAAAAACAAAAATGGCTCCGCTAAACGAAAGCGATAAATGGATTGTTTTACATCTCCAACCATAAATAAATTCCCTTGTTCCTCACTATCTCTCGTCACTAATTTAATCAGTGTTTCTTGAACCATATTTGTATCTTGATATTCGTCAACGAGCACCTCTTCAAACTGAGTGCGATATTTTTGGGCAATGGACGAAGGCTTAAGCACTCCATCTTCTTTTACACTCAAGATTTGCAGGCAATAATGTTCTAAATCAGAAAAATCCACTAACCCTTTCTCTTTTTTAATGTGTTCATATCGTTCACCGAAGCGTTGAACTAAAAAGATTAGCGTTTCAATAACCGGCTTCATTTTCTCAAAATCAGCCATGTAGCCGTGCAAAGGCCTAGAAAACAAATCAGCATGAAGTTTTTCAAGGCTTGTCTTAGCTTTTTTGCGAAGCTCTCCGAAATCATCTAAAAGCTGCGAGTCGTATGCTTCACCTTTACATGGTTTTAAACGAGTAAAATTCAAATTCTGCATTTCCTCATGCAAATCAGCAAAAGAATGCTTGGAAGCGCTGAGCAGCCGATGAATTTGAGCCAGGTCTTCCTCTGCATTAACGGCGCGAGGAGCAGGCCCTCCCGGCAGCTTTGTCAGCTCTAAGCCCTGTTTTAAAATCGACTCAATGCCCATCAGCTGCGTTGTTACTTCTTGTAAAAGAAAAGATAGAAACGGAAGTGAATCAATAGAAGAGTCTTCTGTCACATCATATTGACTCACGATCATTTCAAGCCAGCCGTTTGGGTCAGGGTTAGACCTTGCAAAGTCATACAGCTTTCTTACCATAAGCTGAATATCTAAGTCATTTCTGTCACTTGTATAACGATCAATTAAATCAAAGAATCGCTCGTTCTGTTCAATACTGTACTGCTCTTCAAACAATTCTTCTAATACTTCTTCACGCAGAAGATCCGCTTCCGTATCATCTGCAATCCGAAAACCAGGGTCTACATCGATTAAATAATAATACGTTCGAATAACTTCTAAACAAAAAGAATGGAGCGTAGAAATCGACGCACGGTTTAATAAATTAAGCTGTCTGCGCAAGTGTAAAGAAGATGGATTCTTTTTTAACTCTTTTTCCAATGCCTCTCCAATTCGATTTCTCATTTCGGCTGCAGAAGCATTTGTAAACGTAGCAACTAGTAATCTATCAACATCAATTGGTTCCTCGCCCATCGTAATCTTTTTAATAATACGTTCGACTAAAACCGCTGTTTTTCCTGAGCCAGCCGCCGCGGCTACTAATATATCTTGACCGGATGAAACAATGGCGTTCCACTGGTCATCCGTCCACTGGGAGTCGGCCGGTTTTACGTGTATATCTTCACTCATCTCGTTTGGCCTCCTCTCGAATTTTATCTAAAATAACACTTTGACTCTCTGTACTAAGCTGACGATATTCGTTGTTTTCCATTGATTCATCGAACTGACAGATTGAGCGGTATTCACAAAACGCACATGGTGTTTTATCTTTTAGTTTATAAGGCGAAATATCAATTTTCCCATTTGTAATCTCTGTACCTGCCTCCACAAATTTACCTCGCACATACTGACGGAGATGTGTAAAATCTTCTTCGCTCGCAACCGAAGAATTGGAATAAAAGCCCCCTGTCTTTTTAATGCCAGCTGATATAACCTGTGAGTGTCCTGATTCTAACGTTTCGTCCATTAACCTTACTGCTTCCTCGTCTCCTAAAAGCAGTCCTTTCATTTTAAACTTCTTAAAGATTTCAGCTTCAATTTGATCAGGCTGTAATGCTTTAGTACTGTTGATCATTGGATTATGAACATGGAAATAAAGAACGCCAGCAGGCAATGCTCCTCTATTATCATGAAGAAGCTGTTCAGCATACGTCACGACTATGTCTAAGTAAGCTAAAATTTGAAGAGATAAACCGTAGTACACTTCCACTAGGTTTAATGCTTTATCGCTTGATTTATAGTCGACAATACGCAGTAAAAGCCCTCTGGAGCTTTCCGCTTTATCTACCCTGTCAATTCTGCCAACGAGTTCCATCGTATGCCCATTTGGCAGTGTGAACTGCATAGAAGGCAGATCCGCGCTAGGCCCAAATCCAAGTTCCAATCCAACAGGAACAAATCCGCTCACCTTAGCGTGCTCACTTAACACAAGCGACGCCCGTTCAATAATTTGCTGCAGCTTATGCGTTAAATAGTGGTGGCGATTAGAGCTCAATAAAATCTCATTTTGTAAGCGCGGAGCAAGTTCATGCACCGCAGCCGTAGAAAGCTGCTGACAGTCTTTTCTCGTTAAGTTCTTCCATTCTTTTTGACCGCCGCGAAGCTCGTCTGAAATCATCTTCAGCGCCGCGTGAAATAATTCGCCTATGTCAGGAGCTGCTAATTTGAAAACTTTTCGCTCTTTAAGCTTAAGCCCGTGAGAAGCAAAATGAGCGTACGGACAGGCTTCAAATTTCTCCATTCTCGATACGCTTGCTTGAATATGCTTTCCATACAGACGCTGACTCGTTTTCTTTGTTAACCGTTTTGCTTCATTTTTATAAAATAAACTGCTTAGTACTTTCTCGCTGTATGAGTTCCAATCTGAATTTTCTACATAAAAATTATATACATCCCACCAAGCGGAACTCATCGGATAATGGCGTTTCCATCCTTGCAGCTGGCTGGCTAAATGCGCGATACTTGTTAAGGGATTTGTTATATAATCCACTTGCTTTTCTTCTTCTAAATCCGTAGGTTCCGTCATTAACAGCTTTTCCTGCAGCAGCGGAAACAACTCTTTTACTCGATTAATAACGAGTGAAGGCAGCAGGGTCTTCCCTTCCTCATTGGCAAGAGGATACGAAACATAAAGTTTTTCAGAAGAGCTGGAAAGTGCTAAATAAATAAGAAATTGTTCGTCAAACAGCTTTTGTCTTCCAGTTGGCGCAAGTAATAAACCTGATTCAAGCAGCTGCTCTCTCTCCTTCTCAGATAACAGGCCATCGCTTTTTGGTTTGGCTGGAATCACACCGTCATTTACACCTAATACAAAGCTTGCTTTGATATCGGATAAACGCGAACGCTCAAAACTTGCCACAACCACTTGATCGAGTGCAGGCGGAACAAGTGCAAACTGCATGCTGTCAAGCCCTGTCTCAAATAGATCTGCGAACAAAGAAATCGATACTTTCTCTTCTCCCATCATTTCAACAAACTGATCAAATAAGTGGAGAATTGCTTTCCATACCTGCTCGTGCTCTCTTGCTTCTTGAAGCTTTCCTTCTTCTTCACATCGGTTGCGCAGCGCTTCTATCTTTTGTGGAATATCTAAATTCGTTAAAAAGCGATAGAGCGCTTCTGCTTTTTCTTTTCCTATTTTCGCTTGTTTTAATTTTTGCTGAAGCGAGTAAATAGGAGGAACAATCATATTTTTTAATTCATTTATTTTTTGCTCAAAAGCAAGCTCTTCGTCCGTTTTTCCAAGGTTCATGTCTTCCAGCGAACGATATTTTCTGTAGATAAATGGCTCCTTACTCGTCCACTTAGATCCTTGAATACCGTAAGCAAGTACGTAATTTTCTAATTCATCCATCTCTTCGCGCAGCTGGTGCACATCAGATGACAAAGGAAATAAAAGATCTGTTTTCACTGCTCGAAAGATGGTTTCATATCGCCATGACCCGCTTACCACCTCTAAGACTGAGCGAATAAATTCAACGAGTGGATGGTGAAACATCGCTCGCTTTTGGTCAATAAAGTAAGGAATTTCATAATCTCGAAAAATGGTTTGAAGCAAGTCATGATAGTCTTCTGCATTTCTAACAATCAAGGCAATATCACGATAGCGATAGCCGTGATCACGCACAAGCGACAGCACTTCTCTTGCAATCCCTTCTACTTCTGCTCTTCGGCTAACAGCCGGCAGCAGCTGGATGTGCTCGGGCTCTGACTGAAATTCCGGCGTTGGCCGTTCATCATAATATCGTTCTAAATAGGCAAGCTCTGGACTGTTTTGATGCCTTTTTTGTTCGTTAAATACATTTGGCTCTTGAATCTCTATCCCGTTTTCAGCTGCCAGACTCATTATTTCTTGGTACGTTTCGCTCGTTAATCGAAACAAGTGCAAGTCATTTGGAATAAAATCTTGATATGAATAATCAGAAGTAACCGCTATTTTCACTTCTCTACAAACTTTCATCAGCTCTACTAATACCGTTAATTCTTGAGGAGTATAGTGATGAAATCCATCTACATAAATCGTTGCTTGAGCAAGGTACGCAGAAGAGGCTACTTTTTCACTCAGCAGCTTCAAATAATCTTCTCCATCTACATATTTTGTCATCAGCTGTTTTTCTAATTCTCCGTAAATGAGATGTAAATCATGTAATTTATCAGCAAGGACTTTCTCATCTTCTGCTTGAAGCTTTTGCTTCATCTCTTCGAGAGACGGGGCATCGACCGTGTACTGTTTAAATTCTTTAACCATTTTTTCTAGTTCTTCAATAAACCCTGCTTGTTCTGAGGAATTCGCAAACAGTCGAAGCTCTTTTTTTTGATGTTCAATAATTTTTTTAAGCATCATATGAATACCTGTTTGATCCACATGATAGCGGCTAATACCTCCGACTTCTTGCAGGATACGCCATGCAAGACGTGTAAAACTATAAACTTGAGCACGCATCATGCCTTCTAACCCAGGCGTTTGAACAAGCGCATACTCCGACTGAAATGTCATCTGTTCAGGTACAATATAAATAAGTGGATGCCCAAGCGGAGCATTTAACAGCTCTTGGCGCATGCTATTTAAAAGATATTCCGTTTTCCCGCTTCCTGAACGTCCTAATAAAAACTGTAGCCCCACGTTTTCACCCCTTCATTTTTTTCTCTATATTTTCATTTGTTTAAGTACAAAATGGATAAACGCCACGTAAAAACGTGACGCAGTCGTCAAAATTTTATAGTGATAATCAGCTAAATCTCTCTATCTCTCTCCTTATTATTTTACTGAACTTGCAGACAAAATTCCACTTTGCCGATATGTGAAATGCTGGATGCAACAAAAAAACTTTTCAGTGATCATTTGACCACTGAAAAGTTTTAGAAAAGCGAGTTATTTTCTACTTTTACATCATGATTCCACCATCTACATGAAGTGTTGTACCGTTAATATAGTTAGACTCATCAGATGCTAAATACAGATAAGCATATCCAATGTCAGAAGGCTGACCTAATCTTTGTAAAGGAATAGTGGATTTCATTTGATCAATGATTTTGTCTGGCATCGCCTTCACCATATCCGTCTCAATAAATCCGGGAGCTACAGCGTTTACATTAATTCCTTTTCGTCCCAGCTCTTTAGCCCATGTTTTTGTCATTCCCACTACGCCTGCCTTTGTCGCCGCATAGTTTGTTTGACCAACATTTCCATATACGCCAGATACCGAAGATGTGCTAATAATTTTCCCTTTACCTTGAGCAATCATATGCGGTACCACTGCTTGCGTACAGTGAAAAACGCCTGTAAGGTTTACGTTAATTACCGCTTGAAAATTTTCAACTGATAATTTGGTTAGCATTCCATCTCTGGTAATACCTGCATTGTTAATTAAAATATCTATTTTAGAGTAGCGTTTCACTACTTCTTCTACCATTGCATCTACACTGTCTCGATCCGCTACGTTCACTTGAAAGAATGCTACATCTCCGCCTTCTTCTTTTAGCTGAGCTGCTCGTTCTTCTCCCGCTTTTGCATCGTAGTCAACCATAGCGACTTTTGCACCCTCTTGTGCGAAAATTCGAGAAGCTTCGAACCCTAATCCATTTGCTGCACCTGTAATAATTGCCACTTTATCTTTTAATCTCATGTCACCCGCGCTATAAGACGCTTACTAACAACGATTAATCAGCAAGTCGCTTGAATCTTAGTAGCGCATTCCCCTCCTCAAAACGACGCCAAGCACGTCTTAATGATCATTCGGTGCTTTTCTAGTAATGATCCCTCTACTTACATCTTAGTAGTCAAGCTCAAAAATCATTCATATAATTTTTAAGAAAACGTTTTGAAATACATGAGGTGATAATACATGTTGAGAAAAAACATGTATATCTCTAGAAAACAAAGGGTTCATTACTTAGGTGCAACTAGGAATAGACGTCTAATTTATTCCCAGTTTTTTCTTTTATTTTAGCATATTTTTCATAATTGATAAACAAAAAACTTGTTCATTACTGGACAGATACTCTATATATGCATTGTTCTACTAACCGAATAAACAGACAAATAACTTCTTTAAGAAAAATTTTAAGATCCTTTCAAAAATGCTGTTGTATCCCTATAAGAAAAGGCTTTTCTATAGTTTACAATACCCCTTTTGGCTGTATGTATAACAAAAGACTGCATATTAAAAAGCAGTCTTTCATCACTATTTGTTATATATAAACAAACTATTTGTCATACTGTTTCACTTTAGATTTTTCATTTAATCTTCGTTCAATTTGTTTTCCGACAAGCCATAGAACAAAAATGATGACTAAAACAAGTACTGCTTTTAGAGGCTGTTTCACAAATGAAACAAAATCGGCCCCAATAAAGCTCATCATAAATATCATCACCATTTTACCCGCTAATACAGCAAGCATAAACTGAGTCATACTGACACGTGATAGTCCTGCTACTACATTAATGGCCGAAGACGGGGTAAAAGGGAAACAAAGCATAATAAACAGCGGTCCGAAACCGTGTCTTTCTACCCAAATCATAATTTTTCGAATTTGCGCATGCCGGCTGATGAAATGCAAAAACCTCGCCTGTCCGTATTTTCTAAAAATCAAAAAGACAAGCAGTGATCCAACACAGCTGCCAACCCATGAAATCAAAAAGCCTAACCATAAGCCAAAAGCGGCAGCATTGGCCATTACAAACGCAAAAAGCGGCAAGATGGGGATAAACGCTTCTAAAATAGGCAACAGCAGTCCGGGAATGATTCCAAATGATTGATATTGTTTTAATAACTCGAGGACGCCGTCTAATGTCAAATAATGCTTTAATGTTTCAAAATCCATCGAATGTTCTCCTTATTTAAACAACTGTGCTACTTTTCACTTATTGTACTACTTTCCTTTACCAAACAAAAGTTTTACAGCGTTTTACCTTTCCTGTCCTTTTACGTTTGCCATACAGCCTTTATTTACGCACATCTATTTGGTTGAACAGCCATGCACTTTTTACTGAGACTGTTTTAAATAACGTTTAAACCAGCTTGTTAAATATTTTAGTCTCGCCGTTCGTAAATTAGGCTTACCGCTTCTAGAAAGTTCATGATTAGACTGAGGAAAACGAATAAATTCTACTTCTTTATCTTTTCTTTTCAGTGCCACATAAAGCTGTTCAGCTTGTTCAATTGGACATCTATAATCCTGTTCGCTATGCAGGATTAACAGCGGTGTTTTAACGTTCTCCGCTAAACGAAGCGGCGAGTGGCTCCAAAGTTTTTCCGGATTTTCATAAATATCAGCTTTTAATTCCCATTCGGTAAAATAATAGCCAATATCACTAACGCCGTAAAAACTTGTCCAATTTGAAATAGACCGTTGCGTCACCGCTGCTTTAAACCGATTTGTACTTCCTACAATCCAGTTTGTCATAAACCCTCCGTAGCTTCCTCCTGTTACGCCAAGCTTATCTTCATTAATATAAGAGTAGCGCTTAACCGCTTCGTCAGTTACTGCCATCAAGTCCGTATAATCCATGCCTCCGTAATCCCCTCGAACCGCATCTGTAAATGCTTGACCATATCCTCTGCCGCCTCTTGGATTAGAAAAGAGGATATTGAACCCTTTTGATGCAAGTACTTGGAATTCAAGCATAAATGTATGACCATACATAAGATGCGGACCTCCGTGGATTTCTAAAATGGTTGGAGATATATCATTGGTAGCAGCAGCTTTTACTACCCAACTGTGGATATGTATACCGTCCGTAGAAGTCGCGTAAAAAGATTCTGCTTCCGTTAACTGCACATGCTGTAAAAATGAGTCATTAACGTTTGTCAGCTTCACTAATTCCTCTGTTTTTAAATTTAGAGAATAAAGATCTCCAGGATGTGTAAATGTACTGATTGCTACGATAGCTTCCTCACCATTGGGAAGAACGGATACCCCATATACGTGAGCACTATCCATAAGCACAGGGTCTAACTTTCCATTCACATTTCCTTTATATATGCCCACAGAACCCTTTTCACTTACGACAAAATAAAACTCTTCTTTACTGCTCCACATAATTCCCGCTGCGGTTCTTCCAAAGTGAAAATCTCCTGCTACCATATCTCCTATTTCTAAGTCTATGCCAGCAGTGATACAAGCTGTTTTTTGGTTAGAGACCTGATAAATGTATATGTCGTTCATTGAAGCTGATCCGTATGTACGTTCATTTCCAATGTAAGCTATGTATGACCCATCCGGTGACCACGAAACTTGATGAAAATATCCTGTTTCTGCTGTAATAGATGTTAATTTTTTAGTCTCACGATGCAAAATAAACACGTCCATGGTTAACGATAAATCCGGATTCTCTCCTCGGCTGCTGCAAAATACGATTGAGTTTGCATCAGGGGCCCAGCATCCTACAGAGTGATGATAAGGTCCATCCGTTAAAAACGTCACTTCTTTATTTTTAAGTTTAACGACAGCAACTTGCGTATATTCGCCTTTTAAATAGCCGCTAGCATCGGATTTATACAACAAACGTTCCACTTCATATGGCTGAGGATGTTCATGATTTTGTTCAACTCTTACAGCTTTTTCTGCTACTTTTGTAGAAAACATAATTTCGTCACTATAAGGAGACCATACCGGATTACTGACGCCTTTTTCAAGATTTGTGAGTGCTTCTGCTTCCCCGCCTGTTGCTGCTAATAAGTAGAGCTGAACGTCTTGACTACGATCGGATAAAAAAGCAATCCACTTGCCGTCAGGGGACCAGGCGGGAGAATGATTATTTCCTTTATAGTACGTTAATTGCTTTGTTTTTTTCGTTTCAAGATCTAACATAAACAGCTGCGTTTCATAACTGTTTTCTATTTTCTTCGTTTCTCGAACCGCATAAACTACACTTTTTCCATCTGGAGAAATCTGAGGATTATACACAGACTTCAATTCATACAAATCCTCTATCGTTACCGTACGCTTTTTTAAATGATTCAATTTCTTCGCCCCCAAGCATTCATTTTTAAACCAAATAGTCAATCGATAAAAACGAAAGTAGCGTTTCCCTTTTACTTTATCATTTCTAAAAATAAAAATCTAAAAATTTAGAAAATTAGTTGTTTTTTCTTCTTTTAATCTATATAATAATAAAAAGGGTGCAGAGGTGATGAGGTATGAACAATGAAAAATCGTACACGGAAATGATGAAGTCCCTCGCTCGCAAGAAAAAAGTAATTGATACTGTGAGTATGTTGGATGTTTATATCGAAATGGTAATTGATGAATCGCTTTTTAAGCGTCAAAAAGAACTGTTAGAAACAAACATTAACACGGCATTAGATCAACGTGATGAAACTGCTTTTTATGAGCTATCAGCACAGTACCAATCCCTGCTTCAAACATCTACTTAATATTTTAAGAACTTAATTCATGTTAATGATTTATATGTACGTTTAACAGGCAGATACTTTCTTCTCAGGAAGAACAGCTGTCTGTTAAATCGTGTTTACTACATAAAAAAAGATTCTTACATCTGTAAGAATCTTTTTTGTTAGGATTTTTTCCTATGAGTGGAAGTACCTAACCGTTCCACTCATAGATTTTTTGTTATTTATGTGCCTGAAACTGCTCTTCTTCCGTTGAACCTTTTAAAGCTGTTGTAGAGGAAGTCCCACCAGAAACTACTTGCGCTACTTCATCAAAATAACCCGTACCTACTTCACGCTGATGTCTCGTAGCTGTATATCCATTTATTTCACTAGCAAACTCTCTTTCTTGTAACTCTGAATAAGCTGCCATTCCTCTTGTTTTATACCCTCGTGCCAGTTCAAACATGCTGTGATTTAAAGCGTGGAAGCCAGCAAGCGTAACGAATTGGAATTTGTAACCCATTTTTGCGATTTCTCTTTGGAACTTTTCAATCGTTTTCTTATCTAATTTTTTCTTCCAGTTGAAAGATGGTGAACAGTTATAAGCAAGCATTTTACCTGGGAACTTTTCATGAATAGCATCTGCAAATTTTTGTGCTTGTTCCAAGTTTGGTTCAGACGTCTCACACCATACTAGATCAGCATATGGCGCATATGCTAAGCCACGAGCAATAGCTTGATCAATTCCGGCTCTCGTGCGATAAAAACCTTCAGCGGTGCGTTCACCTGTAATAAACTGGCGATCTACAGGATCAACATCACTTGTAATTAAATCAGCAGCATCAGCGTCGGTACGAGCAATCAGAAGTGTTGGAACACCCATTACATCAGCAGCTAAACGAGCAGCAATCAAATTTTTCACAGCGGTCTGAGTTGGAAGCAATACCTTGCCGCCGAGATGACCACACTTTTTCTCAGAAGATAATTGATCTTCAAAGTGTACGGCAGATGCTCCCGACTCAATCATTCCTTTCATTAATTCAAATACGTTTAACTGTCCTCCAAACCCTGCTTCTGCATCTGCTACAATTGGAGCAAAATAATCAATATCTCCTTCTCCTTCTAAATGCTGAATTTGATCGGCACGCTGCAGCGCTTGATTGATTCGTTTCACAACATGCGGCACGCTGTTTGCTGGATATAGACTTTGATCAGGATACATATTTCCTGAAAGGTTTGCATCTGCAGCTACTTGCCATCCGCTTAAGTAAATTGCTTTTAACCCTGCTTTTACCTGTTGTACCGCTTGATTTCCTGTTAAAGCTCCTAATGCATGAACGTATGGCTCTGTTTTTAATAAGTTCCAGAACTTTTCGGCCCCTCTTCTAGCAAGCGTATGTTCAATATCAATAGATCCTCTCAGTCCAATGACTTTTTCTGCAGAATATGGACGTTCAATTCCTTTCCAACGCTCATCGCTTTTCCAGTTCTCTTCAAGGTTTTTTACACGAATCTCTTTCATTCTTTATACCCCCTAATGAATTTAAAATTCTATATTCATAAAAATAGAAAACGCAGCAGTGAGAATATGTCTGTTTCATGATGAAGTAAATTAGCAGTTTGCCATAGTGTTAGTAAGAACGTAGATGAAATAAGTAATTTGTTGAAGGACATGTAGTATGACTTTGCTGAGGTGAATATACGCTGATAAGTTCGACTGCTATCTTTTCAATCACAAATAACTATTCCTCCCTATTGTTATAAAACAGTTTTTATTTTACATACGTTATTATATAACAGTACTTTCGAAAATGAAACCTCCTTTTAGAATTTTTTTCCTACTCGCAAGGAGGCTTTTCTATTAATACCTACGTATAAAAGGCTTCATATATCCTTTACTTTTTCTTATATCACTTATTCATTTCTTTCATACTTCTCAACAAATGAAATTCTTTCCAGTATTGTTGGATGACCATATCGGAAAATTTTCACTAAATACGGCGGATTCACCTGGGACAGTCCTGATTTTGTTAAATCCTGAAATGTTTTAATAGCAGCTTGTTTATCTCCTGTTAAGTCCATGGCGTACGTGTCAGATTGAAGTTCATGATGACGCGACTGCATATTTGTTAACGGACTTACAGCAAATGTGAGCACAGAAAAAATAAGTAGAATAAGCGGTAATGAATTTAAATCACTAAGAGAAGTGATTTTTAATGCTTTCCCCCATCTCTTAATCACAAAGCTAGCTAAATGTTTCGTTAGCCATAAACCTACAATCGATAAAATTAAAGCTGAAGCAATCCCCACATAAATATGTTTCTTCACATAGTGACCCATTTCGTGCGCCATAATAAACAAAATTTCACGTTCCGTCAATTTATTAAGAGTAGTATCCCATAACACAATTCTTGAATTAGAACCTATTCCCGTTACATATGCATTTAGAGAGTTCGTTTTTTCAGACATGTTTACTTCATATACATGCTTAGCAGGTATATGAGCTTCATCTGCTAAATGCAAAATTTTCGTCTCCAGCTCTTTATTCTTTAACGGATAAAAATCGTTATATAACGGATCGATAACCACTGGTTGAATAAACGTCAAAAATAGCGTAAATGGAATAGATACTAGCCACGCATACAGCCACCATCTTTTTGAAAACTTACGAATGAATGCATATAACACAGCAATCACTAAAAACATCGTGGCATAGTTCACCCAAAAATCTGTAAAAAGATCTTTCATCCATCCTTGGAAAGGTTGCGTCGTAATATGGTAGGCCGTTGAAAGCTTATAGCTAATCCAGTCCATAGGAAAAGAATAGACCAGCAGCAGAACAGATAACCAAAATACATAAATAGCAGTTTGGAGAAGACTGAAACGGCTGACGTCTTTAGACCACTTATTAACTTTCCTAGACACACCTAACACTAAAATTAAAATAAACCCTAGCCACTCATATGGAATTCGGATAAAAAAGAGCGCATCTCTAATCTTTGAATATTTTTCGGTTAACATAAGTTCTCTTGCATTCATAAACGTAGCCGGATCCACGCTGGTGCCTTTTAATGATTGTGGAATAGAGGTGTCACTTATATAAAATAAATACACCCATATACAAGCTGCATACACAAGAAAAACTCCGATGGACCACAAAACAATTTTTTTCACACATTCCCCTCCTTTTGTACAAACAGTATTCCGTTATTACTATTGTAGGTTTTTTTTCGAAATTTAGAACAAGCGTTTATAGATGTCCCATAAGAAATACAATTTGGAGCGAGGAAATCATAGAAAAACGAAAAATAGAGTTTAGACAAAAGAATAAACTCTATTTACAAACAAAAAAAGCAGTTTGCATATGCAAACTGCTTTTAAGATGACCCGTACGGGATTCGAACCCGTGTTACCGCCGTGAAAGGGCGGTGTCTTAACCGCTTGACCAACGGGCCAATATGGCTCCACAGGTAGGACTCGAACCTACGACCGATCGGTTAACAGCCGATAGCTCCACCACTGAGCTACTGTGGAATATGGTGGGCCTAAGTGGACTCGAACCACCGACCTCACGCTTATCAGGCGTGCGCTCTAACCAGCTGAGCTATAGGCCCTTCATTTGGAGCGGGTGATGAGAATCGAACTCACGACATCAGCTTGGAAGGCTGAGGTTTTACCACTAAACTACACCCGCGTTACTTAAGATGGGGCGACTGATGGGAATCGAACCCACGAATGCCGGAACCACAATCCGGTGCGTTAACCACTTCGCCACAATCGCCGTCTTAAAATGGTGGCTCGGGACGGAATCGAACCGCCGACACAAGGATTTTCAGTCCTTTGCTCTACCAACTGAGCTACCGAGCCTTTATATAAATGGCGGTCCCGACGGGAATCGAACCCGCGATCTCCTGCGTGACAGGCAGGCATGTTAACCGCTACACCACGGGACCAAAATAGAAAATGGAGGAGGAAGAGGGATT
>Ga0114955_1000348_pt1 | contig 24175 bp, 22 predicted proteins | sample Porto_5metaG_FD_87302 | JGI IMG/M metagenome (GOLD analysis project Ga0114955, IMG submission 87302) | Marine algal microbial communities from Porto, Portugal - Porto_5 metaG | ecosystem: Host-associated > Algae > Red algae > Unclassified | place: Portugal: Porto | collected 2015-02-02 | reverse complement strand
TAAAAAGGTCTCGGACTTCCAAGCCAAGAAACTTGCCCAAGATTTGGTTGAGAAAATAGAAGCAAACCTCCGCTATCCAGGAGAGATTAAAGTGCATGTGATCCGCGAAAACCGGATTGTTGAGTATGCACGGTAAGCCTGAATACACCCTATAAACAAAGGTAAAACTACTAAATAACTATTGACAAATCACTCTATTACAAGTAGAGTGATTTTGATACATAAAATCCCTTCACATCACAAATACAAAAACTATTAACAATGGCAACAGCAACACAAACCAGGAGGAGACCCCAAACACCAACTCCAAAACAACAACCAAATCCTAGACCAAAAAAGACAGGAAGTCTACTATGGCCAATACTATTCTTTATCCTGGTAGGAGGTGGGCTTATGCTAATCCCAAGTCTTTTTCAAAAGACGATGACTGTTTCTGAATGTATCCGAGAGGCAGTCGATGAGTTCCCAGACATTAATGCCGATGGCCATCTTGATATTTTCTTGATGGAAAACGACACAGACATTGACCACCTCCTTTCTGAACCGGAAAAGCATGTTGGTGAGTTATTAAAAATTCTCATTAATCCCAATTCAACTGAAGCAGAAGTCACACTTGCCTACAATACACTGTATCTAATGTGTGATAAGGGCATTATTGATGCATGTAGGGCGCTCTTAGTCTATCAATTAGACTTGAAAATCAGCGCACATAACTGGATTCAGATCGTGCAGATATTGCTACGTATACCTGCCGATCAGCTCATTATTCTAGATGAAGAATCCATGTGGGAAGAATTGAAAAAGTATGCTGAGTCATACGAGCTTGGGACTGACCACGAAATTCTTCATACGAATTCAGAGCGATTACGCCGAGGGCTTTTAATGACACGAAATATCTTGTTAATGCAATATATGCAAGTTAGGTTGAAATTTAAAAAAAGCATAAATAAAGAGATGCTGAGGAAGGTTCTTAGAACTAATGATGGGCTTCCTCAGAACTGGAGTAATCCAGATTCTGTAAAACAGATGCTTGATATTGAAGTTCAATACACTATTGAGCTGAGGATTAGGGCAAAATTCAAAAAAGACCTTGATCATATCAATCGCATAAAAAAGCGAAAAGATATGACCAAGGAAGAGCTTCAGAATAGAAAGAATGTCCTAGAGAAGATAATCAGAAAAAATATCGACTGGATCATCCAAGAAGATCCAGAAAATGCCGACAAAGCAATTGAAACATTCCTCGAGGGCGAATAATTGCCCAAGGGATAATTTTTTCACAACTATACAAACTTTAACAGAATGAAAGTTAAAAACAGATCTCACATTCAAACCTCTCAAGTCGCAGAAGACAAAGCAAGTGCTTCGGGGTTAATTACATTTCTTTTATGGATAACCGACAGCTTATTTGGTCTCATTTTTTCTAAAGACCATGTAATGATTAAATTGGTATTGTTATCAATTGGGGTATTTTACTATACAGTTTACGCTCCTTCTCAATATTTGGTAGAAGATATACCAAATTTTTTAGAATTACTGGATAGACAGGATACGGAAGTGTTACTGCCTAAGATAGAGGCAGGGGCATTCCCCATGCCCGAAGAAGATTTACTCCTTCAACAATACAAGAAGGAGATTGAAGAAGGGCCAACACAAGAGCGCTATCAAGAGATTATCAAGCACCTTGAGGAACTGTGTTTCTTAGGCAAGAATGAGAATGCTTGTATACTCATCTTGTATATAATTACAGATGGGTCAACAATTTATAGCATAGCCAAAATATTGGAATGTATAAAGAATATTGATTTTATTAAAATTGATATGTTATTACCTGTTTTATTATGGGAAGACCTAGATAAGGCATTTCAGAACTATCTAAGAACATCAAATGAGAGACTTGAGGAACTCGAGCTTTCACCTCAAGAAATTGAAAAGCAAATCGTTGAGATTATTCATAAAATTGGAATGCTCTTGAGATTTGAGGTTGCAAGGATGAAAATTCTAAATGAAATAAACACAAAAAATATTGAAAAAATTGAGGAGTTCATTAAATACCTTGAGGCACTTGACCCTGCGTATTCGGTATTAAGAAAAGATAAAATTTTACTGAAATTGTACCAAAAACTCAGTGAGGTAAAAAGTATAAAACTATTAATATATAGGGCAAATACGCTTTACGACCTAATTGTCCATCCTGATACCAATCTCGAAATGAGATATACACACAAAGAGAGGCGAGATAATGTTATTGACGACCTAGAAGAAATATCCGATGGCATTTCTGAAGGATTTAAAGAATGGCTATGGGAGGAAAAGTTTAAAACTAATCCAAACCATAATTAATTTTCAAAAATAATCCACGCACCAAAGCCCAAACCCGGCTTTGGTGTGTTTTTTATTGTCACATTTTATTCATCCGTCAACCCTCCCCCTTGCCAAAGCATTGATATATAATGGGCTCAAGCGTTTTATAGAACACTTCTATAGGACAGCGATTATGAGAACTTAATTCTTATGTCTATGGCAGAGATATTCTCCTCCATCATCACGCACTCGTTGATGTGAGAATATATTCACTCAAGACAACATTTTATATCCCTATGAAAAAAGCAGACCTCATTGCAATGGTACAAGAGATGGTTGGCGGTACACAAGTACAGGCTCGCGAAATCGTCGAAGGTATCTTTGAAGCGATTACTCAGCAAATGGCAAAATCTGGTGTTGTAGATATTGCAGGTTTTGGAAAGTTCAGTGGTAATGAGCGTGCAGCACGTACGGCTCGTAATCCACGTACTGGTGAAGCCGTTATGGTTCCAGCAAAGCTTGTACCTAAGTTCAAAGCAGCAAAAGCTTTGAAAGACACTGTCGCAGCAAGGTAGGCCTTCGGGAGAAAGCTGTCTATCTGTGGAAAAAGCATCGGAAAACTCACTGTTTTCCAGGTGCTTTTTTCGTTTCTTCTGGTACACTCCAGATATATGCAACGCCCTTTTATATTTAATCTACTCATTACTCTTATATTTTTCTCAACTATCGTGCTTGTATACGGTATTCTTATGGATTCTGGGCAAGTGAAGACCATTGCCTTTGCATCACTAGGCAATAGCAGTACATCATCAGGTAGCTCTTCTATCAATTCGCCAGAGACTCAAAATACTCTTGCAGGCTCACTTGGTCAAAATAATCTTAACCTCCGCACGAACAATAATACCAACACAATCGCCCCATCTGTTACTGTTGAGGATGGCTCGGACGTACGTGGCATTATCCAAGCGGTCACCAACATTAGAACGGGTGATTGCGATGCAGAAAGCACAGAAACAACCATCGTTGCTGGACGCGCACCATGTATCGTATCTCCTGTCAAGATTGATGTGGTGATTCGCGATAGCATATCCAAAGACATGCTCGAGGGGGCATTCCTGACTGAGGATGGCCAAAATGATTCTGAAATCATTGCACGTGGCACAAGTAGCCAGTCAGGTCTCTTGTCACTTGACCTTGCTGAGGGCGATTATAGTTACTTTGCTCTATATAATGAAAAAGAGTACTGCATCAACACCTCAGATACCGATGTATCAGCATGTCCCCTGAACGTTACAGCTGGCCGCGTGAGTAAAATAAATATTCAAATAGATGAGGCGCGCAACAGTAACGATGTTGCTTCTGCTGAGTAATCTACTTGTACTTAGTTTAATTTTTTTGTACCACACAGATATCCCATAGTCCTACTTTATTATTTTGTGCTTCTCTCTCTCCTTGTTCGATATCTTTTGCATATATCGACTTCTTACCGTATGGATATGAAACGACATATCCTTCACGTGCCATATACTCACTCACCAGCACCTCACCCACAAAGACATGTGCTAAAATACGATCATAGCGATCATGAGTACTCTGTGTACTGTCATAGGTAAAATATATTTCCCCTTGGTTTTGCTCGAGAAACTCCGCGAGCGCATCGCTTGCCTCCCTACCGTAGCATTCATATTCCGTATATGGGCCATCTTTCTCTGGGGCATCGATGCCTATAATTCGAATGGTTTCTCTCTTTCCCGTTCCTAGGCGCGCCTTGATCGTATCGCCGTCTATTACTTCTATATTTTCCAACATGAAACTATTATTATCGCTATGAGGGACAACTCCCCTTGTATCTTTTTGAGCATCCATAAGCTTAATTGCCAAGATTATTAGCAGCACAACAGAGACTATTATTTCTTTTATATTAATTTTTGCGTAATTTTCTTTCATAGGAACTTATTATAAGGGTATATTAGTGCAATGGAAGCATGATATAGTAACTGCCAGCACTTCTATTTATTCAGACTCTTTTTATTACATCACATCTCATTTATGACATCTCTACGCCCGTATCTATCCCATGCCTGGAAGCCCCTCGCGCTTGCCCTTGCCAGTGCAGCCTTGAATAAAATATTCTCCCTGCTCAATCCACAAATCTTTGGGCGTATTATTGATAATTATGCATCGCAGATTGATACGCTTACGCGTACGGATTTCCTACGTGGAGTCGGACTCCTGTTGGCACTGTATGTTGGAGTTGCACTCATTTCTCGTATTGCGAAAGCCTTTCAGGACTATTTTGTGAACACCATTGCCGAGAAGGTCGGTATGCGATTTTATACTGAAAATGTAGAGCGAATCCTTACGCTCCCCTTCAATGTATTCGAGTCTCATCAATCAGGGAGCATTTTGCAAAAGATGCAGCAAGCGCGCGATGCGATCAAAAAGCTCATCGCGGATGCGGTAAATATTGGATTCTTCTCACTCATTGGTATGAGTTTCGTCCTCGTCTATTCGCTGACGATTCATTGGAGTATTGCACTTCTTTTCTTCCTAGCGATCCCTATTGTCGGCGGCATCATTAGTGTTCTAGGAAAAAAGGTCAAAGAGTCCCAATCAAGCATTGTCGCGCGATCAGCTGATCTGGCCGCATCAACCACCGAAACTCTACAGAATATCGAACTGGTTAAGGCGCTCGGGCTCGAGGATCAAGAGATTGCACGTCTCAATAATGTGAATGATGAAATTCTTGATCTTGAACTCAAAAAAGTAGTTATTCTCAGGAAGCTCGGTTTCGTACAGGGAACCCTTATTAATATCATGAGCTCGCTCATTGTCCTGGTTGGCATGCTGCTGATCTTTAATACTGAAATTTCCCTCGGTCAGTTCCTCACCCTTTGGTTCTATGGATTCTTCGTATTCGGTCCATTGGCAAGTATTTCACAGCTCGTAGCAAGCTACCAAGAAGCGCGTGCAAGTACACAGAAAGTCGCCGAAATTATTAATTACGCCCACATGATCTCTGCGCGAAATCCAGCAACTTATTCACATTCAAATACAAGGAAGATAGGCATGCTGGAAAGTATTCGCTTTGATCATGTCTCATTCAGCTATAATGCAGAATCAGAACAATCACTACATGATATCAATCTCACGATTACATCTGGGTCTACTGTAGCACTTGTTGGGCCGAGTGGATCAGGTAAATCAACGTTTGTTAAACTCCTCTTGGGACTCTACGAAACATCATCTGGAAATATTTTCTATAACAACAAAACTTTATCACCACTCGAATCAGGCAGTCTACGCAGCAAGATCGGCTATGTACCCCAAGATACTCAGATATTCGCAGGGACTATTCGTGATAATCTCACCTTCGTTATGCCCGATGCGACTGATGCATCTTGTATGGAGGCACTCGAGAAAGCACAGGCACTGAGTATTTTAGAGAAAAAGCATGATGGCCTCGATACGATTATTGGAGAGAACGGGATCAAGCTCTCGGGCGGTGAACGCCAGCGCATCGCCATTGCGCGAGCACTATTGAGAAAGCCTGATCTGTTGATATTCGATGAAGCGACATCGAGCCTCGATACAGCAACAGAATCAGCAATAACTCAAACGATTCAGAATATTAGAATACGAGAACCCGAACTCATCATGATCATCATTGCGCACCGCCTCTCGACGATTCAGAATGCCGATACTATTTATGTATTACAAAAAGGGATATTAGAAGAATCAGGCACACATGATGAGTTGGTGACGCAAAATGGCATTTATGCGCACTTGTGGGGGCAACAGAGGTAGGCTCTTTCTATGTTTACTAAAATCCTCTCTCACTTCTTTCTAATGCAATCTCTTCTAACTCTTGTTTTGTTGCTGTGCGCATTTCTGTGATTATGTTTGTGCGATAATTGATACAAAAAAATAGTATAATTACAATCTTTTTTATAATATATATTATTTACATTATTTATTAATAGCGTGTTTGAAAACTTCTTTTCACTTCTGCAAAGGCATCTTTCGTTAATTGAATATTTTCAATATTTGCACCAGGCGCAGGCTCTTCGTAATAGGCGACAATATAATAGTCATCGATATCAGCGCGCTCTCGGTACGTTCCCTCATGGAGCGATATATCAAAACATGATGCAGGGTAAATCCCAATCTCGCCACGTGACACTAATCCATTACTTTCAAATACAATCGTATCCCACGGACATTCATCCACCGTAATAGGATTATCAATCCAGCCAGCGGGCGCATTGAACTGATATCCCTCACGGACAATGGTGCGTGCATCGAGACTTCCTGTTGCCCCAATCGTTGCAGGGACAACTTCCGATGCGCGCGTAGTCTCGACAGGGTCGAGAATGAATGATGCAGATTTCGTACGCTGCCGCCAGAGAAATATTCCAGCAACAACTACTGCAGCAACGAGGAGCGCCATGATTAATGGTTGTGGTTTTTCTTTATGTGCGTGGTTGTGTGATGTGTTGTGTGTCATGGTTTTATTATAACAAAAAAGCCCTAACTCCAACAAGGAAAACTTTTATATTGTGCTCTTTTATAAGAGTATTTTTGTTATACTACGTGCATATGCTTATCTCAACACCATCATTTGATCCACAATTCACGGCGCCTGACTTTACCCTCACTGATGTCATCTCGGGAGATGCTATTACCAAATCTGGATATGTCACTAATCAGCCGTATGTTGTCGCCTTCATCTGTAATCATTGCCCTTATGTGCAAGAGATCATTACGGAATTCGCAAGTATCGCCAAAAATCTCCAGAGCAAAGACATTGCTGTTATTGCTGTGATGTCGAATGATTATTCATTCGTAGCAATGGATAGCCCTGAGGACATGCGTGAATTCGCGCAGATAAATAATTTCACCTTTCCCTACCTCGTTGATGAGGATCAATCGGTTGCAAAAAAATTCGGCGCGGTATGTACGCCAGACTTTTTCGGATTCGCCGCTGATCACACGATGCAATTCCGTGGACGCATGAATGAACTCGAGGAAGCGATGATAGAGATCAAAAAATACGGAGAAACAAAAATAGCCCAACACCCGAGCAAGGGCTGTTCGATTAAGTGGAAATAAAATAAGCTCATGCATAAAATAAGTGGTAGACCACAAACAAAAAATCAACATATTGTTCCAAAAGTACATTTGAAATCTTTTCGAGAGAATGGCACTAAAAAATTACAATGCTTCAACATTGACGAATTAAGACTTGAGAAGCCGCAATCACTAAGAAGTATTTGCAGTGGTAAATTCTACTATTCAGAAATACCTGGCTCCCCAGATGAGTATGGACAGATAGTTGAGGAAATTTTTAATAGCATGGAAGATCTATACGGCAAAATAAAAAATGATATTGAAAAAAAGTTACTAAATAAAAACGAACTCAGTGATAAGAAGAAGTACGAATTATCTCTTATGATATCAAATTTCATCTTTAGAGGATATAAAAAGAGGGAAGAATATCTGAGAATGAATGATGAAATATTTACCAAAATAACACAAGACATGGAAGAATCTGAAACTATAAATGGATTGACTCAAAAAGAATTCTACGAGGAAGGAAAAAAGACATCATATGCTACGAATCTAGCATTTAATAATAGATTTGCGAACACATTAACACATAAAAAATGGGAGGTACTGATTAATAATTCGCAACAGCTGTTTATCACAGGAGATACGCCTGTTATAGAGTACAAACCTGATTTTGCCAGAGATTGGCCTAACTTTTCTGATGCTTTTTTAGTTAAAACGCAACTATTTCATTTATCTCCTCGTATTGCAATAATTATAACTTTTGACCCTGAGAGTAGTGGCGAGTGGCAATTTACTGATGTAACAACTAAACCTGATCGAATTAATGAAAGTAATTTAAAATACATAAATTTCACAAATAAATATGCATATTCTAGCTCTAATCGTTTTTTTGAAAAAGTAATTACATTTGAGAATAGTAAAAAATAGATCAGCAAACTCTCATAATTTGAACAAATAAAACTCCCTCGCGGAACGTTCTTTCTTTTATTCTGCGGGCGGAGAGAATTACCCTTCTCTTGAAATATACAGAAAGAAAAAGCTATCTTAACAAAAAAGTTGCGGACGGCAAAGATTTTTCAAAATAAGAAAGGTGCCCAATTCCCATGAATATTAATATTGTCCCGCTTTCAATCATCTGCCTATTGATTGATGCTAGCATTTTATCTTCACGCTCTTCGCATCTTTTTTTGCTCAGATATCTATCTCTGATTTTTTTATCTAGGATAGCTATATCAGAACCGATCCAATACTTTTCTTTATTTAGCTCTTTCCATGAAATACTTTTTAGGGCTTCATCAAATTTATTATTCAGCTGGATGAAATCATTCTCTTTTCCATTAATGCCGTCTTCTAAAACATTAACTTCAACATCAAAATTACCTATCTTGATCCCAGCATTTTTTGCCCATTGATAAATATATATCATCTCATCTCGTATTGAATTAGATTCAGGAATATTTCTTACTTCTTTATTAGAAAGTTCAACGAGTATTTGATCAGGATTACTATCTTTTAAAATCTCTTCTAATTCTTCTTTCGAGGTGATCCCCCCATGAAGTGTCCCTACAATTTTGATATTTCGCATGCACTCAATATAACAGAAAAACCCGAATGCTAAACACCCGAGTCTTTCTATTTTTACGCAATATGTGACTGAGCTTGGGTACATCTAATCTCTTTTTCGTAAACGATTATTCTTATACTCTTTGATAGAGTCCATATTCGAATACCATAGGCGCCCCTTTTTATGTGCAGCCAGATCACCGCGCCTTGCTAGAAGACTTAGGTATTCAGAACTATATTCTGTATTTTCTGCTAGATCAGAAAGCTTCATCATCTCAGAATCTACCGAGCTTTTCTCAAGGGCCGACAAATAGAGATCTAGTGATCGCTCTATTGCCTGCGCAATAAAATTAACAAAACCCGCGAGATCTTTCGTGCGACCTTCTTCGAGTAGGCGATAATATTTCTTGCGATCATTTTTAAGCAAAATAACCAATGGATAGCCTTTCTGCATCAGAGCTAGATTCATTAACAATCTCGCTGTTCGCCCATTCCCATCTAGGAAAGGGTGTATAGAAACAACATCATAATGCAGCCATGCGGCATATTCAACAGGATGCAATTTGCTCATGCGAGAGTACTTTTTAATGAAGCTATTCATCTGTGATGAGACAAGATATCCAGCAGGAGGAACATGCTGCGATCCTGAAATACGCACCTCGACAGCTCTATAGGAACCAGGCTGCGCATGATCTTGTGCTCGAACAACCAGCGCATGAATATCCCTAACGAGCTTGTGACTTATCAGTAGATTTTTTTTCTGATCAATAATTGCATACAGATATCGTAGGGCCTCTGAGTGATTTTTTATTTCTAGATGCTCTTCGAAACTTTTTCCTTTAATGGTGATTCCCTCTTTGAGGACGAGAAAAGTTTCTTGCAGAGTCATAGTATTCCCCTCAATAGCTGTAGAATTATATGTCATCTCAATAGAAAATTGCTCTCGCAGTTTTGCTACAAGACTCTTTGAAAGTGGTCGGTGCTTCTGTAAACGAGACAACTTATCGTCGATACGTTTTTGTAATCGTTGATCCAAGTACATATCTGTTAATATCGGATAGGTACATTAATACTACTATACGATATTAGTATATGCAAGGCGAAAAGAATCAGTTCATTATTTTTATAGAGGTGGGCATTAACTTATAGGAAACTGCCTAGTCAATTCAGAAACCAAAAATGCCCGGCATGAGCCGGACATGATTGGTTTTGTGCGGGCGGAGAGAATCGAACTCTCGTCCTCTGCTTGGAAGGCAGATATTCTACCACTAAACTACGCCCGCAATATTTCTTATCTATTATCATAAGATACTTTTTATACTAACAGAGCATGAGAAATGTGCAATATACCACACCATATCTCGACAGATGACACGAGAATCACGTGCGCTATAATGAACAGCATGTCACAGATCACACAACAGACACTCGACCAGGCACTGCGCCCAAAGAGTTGGGATGAGTATATCGGCCAGGAACTCATCAAGCGCAATCTGCAGGTGCTCCTCAAGGCAGCCCAACAACGCAATGAGCCGCCTGATCATCTCTTGTTCTATGGTCCGCCTGGATTGGGCAAGACGACCCTTTCGCATCTCATTGCCTATGAGCTCGGTGCGAATCTCAAAACTACCTCTGGTCCAGCTATTGAGAAAGTCGGCGACTTGGCGAGCATTCTGACGAACCTCGAGCCTGGTGATATTTTGTTCATTGATGAAATTCATCGCCTCAATAAAATGATCGAAGAGGTGCTCTATCCAGCGATGGAATCAGGTGTGCTGGATATTATTATTGGAAAAGGGCCTTCGGCACGGAGCATCCAACTCGAGCTCCCGCCCTTCACCCTTATCTCTGCGACGACGCGTATTGCGCTATTGTCGGCACCTCTACGTTCACGATTCTCTGGAGGAGTGCATCGCCTCGAAATGTATAGCCCCGATGAGATTGTCTCGATTAGCAAGCGATCGGCAAAAATACTCGGCATGGATAATGTGCATGACGAGGCACTCCTAGAGATCGCCAAGCGCGCGCGATCCACACCACGTACAGCGAATTATTTCCTCAAGCGTATCCGTGACTTCGCACAGGTGCACGAGCGCGCTATAGATCAAAAGCTCGTCCAAGAAGCATTAGAATTATTAGGTATTGATGAACGCGGACTCACACAAGCTGATCGCATGTATCTGGATGTATTAAAAAATAAATTCAACGGCGGCCCAACGGGCATCAAGACTCTCGCAGCGGCATTGTCAGAAGACGAGGCCACATTGGAGGATGTCATCGAACCCTATCTCCTCCAACAAGGAATCATCGAGAAGACGATTAGGGGCAGAGTTATAGTTGAGTAGAAAGTATTCTTTTCTTAAAAAATATCACTGTGACTCGAAATAGTGATGAGAAAAATAATAAGTACTTCTTCATGCTTCTCATATACTAAAAGCACATCAGGCCGCACATGGAGCTCGCGATACTGACGCATATCCCCAGAAAGGCGATGATCGCGATAACGCCTCGGTAAAGATTCACCTGATTCGAGAATAGAAATAACGTGCTCTACATCTTTTACTAACTTCTTGTTATTTCTCATTTTCTTATATGATTTTTTATATTGGCGCGTTGTTATTGTTTTATATTTCATACCGTCTTCAAAGGTTTTTATTATCAAATATAATTATTCTGAAAGCTCTTTCTCGAGATCTGCATGCAACTCATCAATAGACTCGTATGCCTTGATCTTGCCTGCTTTGTAATCACGTTTTGCCTCTTCTGCGGCAGCGATCATCTCTCGCTCCTGGGCGCGAGTATATCCGTTCACGGTACGAATCTCGAAAGGGATCGATTGCGTCGCGACAACCTGGTGCAAGAATAATTTGACCCCAGATGAAATATCCAGGCCTATCTCCTCGAGAGTCTTGCGTGCGGCTTCTTTGGTTTTGGCATCAATGCGAATGGTAATATTGGTGTTTTGTTGTGTTTTTTTCATATAAAAAAGTATACTACATTGTATGTACAAAGTATATACGTGTTGTCGTAACCTCGGAGGTTGAGGGTTGGGAGAAAATTGGGTAAATAAAAGCCGCTTGCATAAAACACAAGCGGCTTGTTCTCTATTTTTATATTCTAAAATTGCTTTCTTTATTGTTTAATGAATCTATTGGTGCCCAGCTGAATACCCTTATCATCTTTAAACTGGATTAGGAAGTACCCTGACGGAAAACTAGATATATCTATATCTTCATTATTGAGAGCAAACTTTCCTGATTGAATCTTTTTTCCGTCCACGGTATATATTTGATAGGTGCAGGTGCCATTAAAATTGCCTACATTCACCCTAATTGAATTAGAAGCCGGATTTGGGTAAATATTTACCCTGTTCTCATTTTCTACATCTGTAGTCGAGGTCAAAGTACATCCGGGGTATCCGATACCGTTAGATACAGAGTACTCTCCATTGGGTAGGGTGACTTTTAACCTGACAAAGGGCGACACACTTGGTATCATACCCCATGGAACAAAGCTTCCCGTCAATGTGCCGTCAGAGTTTGTTACTCTCGTAGTTTCAAATTGGGTGTTTTCTGTATCATATGGGATCAACTGCAACACTACCTGCTCATTCGGAACACAGGTATTGATTTCATATTCGATAGCTTGGCAGTCGCTTTCCCCGTAGGGATCTATGACCGTTGCCTCTACAAGAAAGTCATCGCACCCGCAACCCGCATAATTTTTCAATGTTTGAGAGATAATTTCTCCTGAACGTTGATTGCTGACCTCTAAAATATAATCGCCCGATGGCATACCCTGACTGAAAGTATTTATGATTGGAGCACCATCATTGATCACAAAACTTTCTACAGCAAATGATGGAACATATTCACTAATGAGTTTGATGCTGATGGTATCCCCCAGACACCCAAAGCTTTCAACCCTTGTGAATATTTCATCACAATCCTCACCGTCTGTACCTTCAACAACAAACACTTCTACTAATGTTGCTGCGTCGCATTCGCAATCAACAGATTCTTCTAATGTGACTGCACATCCATCAGAATCTGAGATTGTTATTGTGTAGTTACCTGCAGCTAAGCCATCAATCACTTGGGTCGTATTAACCACATTAGCAATTTCAAAAATATTTCCGCCATTATCCTCTACCTGAAAATTATACGGAGGTACTCCTGATTCAATGTAGACAAACAAACTTCCCGAATCACCGCATGATGCAGGGGCTCCATCTTCTGCGTGAGAGTCCACGCCTTCTGATGGCATATCAAAAGTATGATAGCTAGGGCATTGACCCGCAACCTCAGCCATAAGGTGGTACTCGCCTGCAGTGAGTTCGGAGATGACATTGCCGACTGCCCCCACTCCATACAGAGTCAAATCAGTGTCTAAAGTAAAACCAAAAATGCTTACTATACCTGTACCCAGGCCGCAAGTATCTTTCTGAGTGATTGCAAAAAAAATTTCATCATTATCTGTCTCAGAATTATCAATGTCAAAGTATTCCTCCCCAATACTATTGCCGTTTGGGGTAAAAAAGACGGTTTTATAAAACCCCCCCTGAAGATAAGAGGTGTTATCTAACTGAAGGTCTTGATTTATGGTCGTTATCGGATATTCTTCTTCCGCAACCTCTACAGAATACTCCAAAGACACCGGGTCTAACTTGAAGGTCTTGGAAACCCAGTACCCTGGGCATGACACTTTGAAACTAAATGTGCTTAACACTTCGCTTGTGCAATTGAACAACTGGGAAACATTTGCTTCGAAGTTATTAACTTCACCACTGCATGCACTAGTGTTATCTTGAGCAAATGCCGAAGGCACAGCTAGCAACAACATAAATGCTGCTAAAAAAAAGATTTGTAAATTTTTCATAAAATTAAATTTGATACGTTTTTCTTGAGTATTGCTAATAGTTTATATTTTTAGAACTACCAGCTATTTTTCAGGGTTGTGAAAAAAATTGTTAGAAAATAAAAAATAGAGCCGTTAACGCCCTTTGCCCTATACCGCACTGCGAACAGCATCAATGGCTCTATTTCTCATTTCATTTAATTAACTCCTTTCTCATCCTAAAAACTCTTCAGAAAACGTTACGAAAAAATTATTATGAAAATTACTCTTCATTCAATCATCTAATACACATCGAGTATCTTTCTATTTACAAAGAATATATCAAAAATAAATAACCGCACATGTCTATTCAATAAATAGACACCTACTTGAAACTTTTTTCAGTTATACCAGATCACGTCCTAGTACAGAGATGCATTAACACCCTGTATCAAAATATCATCTGACTATTTTATACTATACACATACGCGAGTATGTCAAGTAACCTGCACTACACACAAACTCGCAAATAGCTCTCTTCTTTTCTATCATAATCTCTATAGCAAGACACAATATATGGAGTAACATTGCACACTATAAAAGCCGCTATCGTAGAACCTATCGAAGAGCACGATGATGTTCAGGTGTAATACGAATGCTGTGTAAAATACTTTTGGCTATTTTTCTATATCCCAACAAAGTACATAAGCTGTTAATTATCATCTCGCGCATTCTCCCATCGTGGTACACTCGCACATATGAACTACGACGGAATTGAGAAAAAGATCTTCAACCGCAGCAAGCCGCAACGAGTCCTGGGAATTGATCCAGGATATGATCGCGTGGGAGTTGCCGTAATAGAAAAAAGAAAAAATGAATCTGGGCGCATGAAAGAATACCTCATCTTTTCCCAATGCATTACAACTGAGCGCAAGAATGATCTCACTACGCGCATTTTCACCGTTGGCCAAGAGCTCGAGAAAATCATCGAGCTCTTTGCTCCGACTCACATGGCGATCGAGAATGTGTATTTCCAGAAAAATCAAAAAACCATCATCGGCGTATCCGAGGCGAAAGGCGTTTGCAAATACATAGGCATGCGCAACGAATTATCTATTCATGAATTCACGCCGTTACAAATTAAAGTTGCCATCACAGGGCAAGGCAATGCCGAGAAAAGTCAGGTCGCCTGGATGATCCCGAAGCTCATCACACTCGACATGGATAACATGACTCAACGATCAGGAGGTACTTCGTCGGGACTCGATGACGAGCTCGACGCTATTGCCGTAGCCCTCACGGCATTGGCTCATGGTGTATAATTGTCTTGTAATAACACCCATTTGGAACATGTTGAAAACCATCTTGTTATCATATGGGGCACATGATACACATAGGGTATATTATTCGTTTGTAATTAATATGAACAAGAAAAGTATCTGAAAAGCACTCAACAAACTTTTTCCGGTCCTATTCTATATGTTCTTTAAATAATCTATGTCTGATGATGAATTTGATTTTTCTAGTCTCACCTATGATAATGGTGACGATAATGATCCAGCGAAAAAAACAAATACCATCGGCTTGGATCCATTCGGTAATTTTATAGAGCTAGGTGATGACGACGGACCTACAGACCTTTATTAGGAAAAACAGTCGCTCGTGTAAGAAGATGCTGCCTCACCCCCATGAGGAGGCATTTTCTTTTTCCACAAATTTCTCCTCGACGTACCGCATGTATTACCTGTATACTTATAAGGAAGTTGAGAAGAGAAAAAATGATTCACGACACGTCGCCTTGGCACGGGCAAATTGTGCAAAATAATGTCGCGCCGAATTGTTTCTCTATTGTTTACATGAGCAGAGCTGATAAAATCTATTTGTCATCTGTGCTCATGTAAATAAGCTATTATTTGTATTAAGCCTCAACACCAAAAAACAATCTCATAGTTCTTTATCTAGCTCTTTTAAAAACAACATTAAATAGCTTACACATATTCCTTTTTATATCTTGACGATCGAAGCGCCTAGCGCTTTAGGCGCAGAGATAAATAAAAGATATATGGATTCAACATTCTGTTGAACCAAAACAAAGCCCATCAAAAAAACAAAGGGATGGCAACGAATTTTTCCCTTAGATGGGCTTTTTGTATACCTTATTTTTTTAATACCAAGAACGGTTCTTGTATTCAGGCACTACACGTTAGTATAAACCGCTCGAAGTCCTCATCTCCTCGCCCACTGAATACTCCCTCATGAATAATAGAAAGGAGCGTACGCATATCTCTGATAACACCACTTCGCGTCAGCGAGGCTTTTTTAATAAGACCGAGGGATTTACTATAAACGAATGGCTTGAGTCCTGGATTCTCATTCGATGGAGATGCCAGTATGAGCGCCAGCGTTTTATACTGCCACCACACACCGCCCACGAGCTGCTGCACCGTCGCCCCCTCGCTATAGAGTGATTGATAGAGGAGCCATGCATCCTTGGCACGCCCAACAACAAGATACTCTGCGAGAGTGAATACGCGCGCATCACGTACTGACTTTTTATTATAGACCTGATGATTCCATGTTTTAGGAAAATGCTTTGCGTCTGCTGCTTTTACCTTTTCATTCCATATCAGAAGCACTTCATGAACTATTTCAGTCTCGTGCTCTTTGAGCCAGGCTATGAATGCCTTGACCACCTCGTCGAATCCATTCATGCGAATTACCAGGTATGCATCTGTCGCAAAGAGATCCCGATGCATGAGTGCATTCATTGCGTCAGTGAATCCGTCTTCATTTTTTTCATGGAGTATTTTTGAAAAACCTTTTTTCTCCAGAGCAGTTGCGTGCTGACAAATCTTTTGTGAAAGCAAAGGATAATCGTCTCCTGAATATATTGAAATAGTTGCCATATAGAGGATTGGTTACAGCCACATGCGGACGCGTTTTTTGTAATCTGCGTAGCCTGGGAATTGCCTCGTGAGGAATTTCTCTTGACGAGGAATGATAGTGAGCGAGAGCACGAATGATGTCATGATAATGATAGCGAACAGGATGGCTGAATTCATAACGAGCGCGAGTCCAATCATCATGAGCACAACAGCAACATAGCGCGGGTGACGCGAATACTGATACGGCCCACATCCGAGATTATGCTCTGCGTATCTACCGTCATCAGCCTCCTTGGTCACACGATGATTATGCGCCCACATGAGAATCAACGGGGCACAGAAAAGAAATACGAATCCCAATGTCGCAATGCGCAAAGTGTGATCGGTGAATGCAATGGGCCAAAGAATATGGAAAAGAATCCCCACGCCCGTAACGAGGAGATAGATCAATGGGACCTGTAATGATTTGTAGGCGATATCTGGGAGATGCATAGCGGTATTTTTTCAGAACATTCTTGCATTCGTAGATGCAATAGAATTAGTTTGATTATAGCCTGAAGAGGAAATGGTGTAAATGAAAAAGCGATCTACCTTTTGAATAATAGATCGCTTCATTCAAAAATGATATTTTTGAATCATTATAATTTTTCAAGTTTTATTTTTGTTTTATAAAAATATAACTCGCCCCGGCATACATCTATAGGCCCAGGTGTTTCCATGGAACGCTCACCTTGCACCCCAATCTCGATTCTCCCTACCCCAGAGTATCGAGTACATCCTTCGTAAGATTTGTGAGTGATGCCTTTACCCACGAAATAAACTGAGTACTGATCACCAGTATCCGAGTAAATGTATTTAAAAAATATTCTTTGGGGGGATTCCTCGGGGTTTTTTTGAGTTTGACCAAATGCAATATTGGCCACTGACAGAAATAGTGTAAAAAATAAAGAAAACTTGATAATCTTTTTCATCTTTTATTGATTTTAGTTTAAAAGAAAAATAACGCAGGAAACTTCCTACTTATATTCACTGTATAATGAATTAAACAAAAGTCAACACTTTCATGAGACTGTCGTAAGGTTGAACCTTACGACATTATTCCTCCATTGAATACCAATTCTTGCCAGTACTACTCGATACCTTCAACGGGACCAATGTGTTCTCGCTCTGGATGAGCCCCTTATGCTTTTCGAAAATATTCTCCATTGTTGCAACAATTACTTCACGCGCCTCATCTAGCAACCCATCAGCAACCTCGAACATGATCTCGTCATGGATCTGCATAATCATATTCACCTTTCCTTTCCATTTCTTATCGCTAATCACCTGATCTACATCAATCATCGCGAGCTTCACGATGTCTGCATTCGTTCCCTGGATCGGGGCATTGATCGCCATCCTCTCATACATGGCACGCAGATGCGGCACGGTGGTTATCAATTGTGGCATATGCCGACGACGCCCGAATAATGTCGTGGTGAAAAGATTCTTGGTCGCGAATGCCTTGGTGGATTCCATATATCCACGAATCTTGGGGAAAGATTCGAAGTAATCATTGAGGAACGATTGCGCCTCTGCGCGTGTTGATCCCAGATTCTTCTGCAATGCGGTCACGCCCATCCCATAGAGAATCCCAAAGTTGATCACTTTGGCCTGGCGACGCTGATTCTTGCTGACGTCTTTTGCATCAACCCCAAAGACACGCGCTGCCACGGCAGCATGGACATCTTGCCCTTTTTCGAAAATATCGATCAGATGCTCGTCACTTGAGAGGATCGCTGCGACCCGTAATTCGATCTGCGAATAATCGCATGCCAATAACGTGAAGCCCTTTGGGGCAATGAAAGCCTTCCTTAACATGCGACCTGCGTCTGATTTGACCGGGATGTTCTGCATGTTGGGATTCTGCGAAGAGAATCTCCCCGTCGCTGTCCCATGCTGTAACAATTCAGAATGAATTCTATCATCTGCCCCGATGTGTTCTGGTAATGCATCTACATAGGTCGAGAGAATTTTATACAGTTCTCTATACTGCAGAATCTGAGAGATTATTGCATGAGTCTCGCGTAGCTTTTCGAGTTCTGATTCCTTGGTAGAAATTCTCCCGGTTCCTGTTTTCTTGATCCCTTTGGTTGGGAGTTCTAATTTGGTAAAGAGAATTTCTGCGAGCTGCTTTGACGAGCGCACATTGAATTCCCCACCAGCGTATTGATGAATGTTTTTTTCTAATACTTCTACTTGCTGTGTGTAATCATCATGGAGTTCTTGGAAAATACTCCGATCACACAACATGCCATGAGATTGAATCTGCTCCATAATTGGATAGAGTGGCTTTTCGATATTCTCGTAGACGCTCAGTAACTCCTGCTCGTTAATCTGCTGTGTCAGGAATTCGCGCATTTCATCTGCTGTTTCTTTTTTTGTATGCAAAGAGAGCGCCTCGTAATCAGGGTGCGTGAGATCTGTATTCGTCATCCAGAGCATCACCGAGAGGTCGCGCAATTCTCTGGGAGAAATTTCTGGTGTCTGCTTAATCGGCACTGAGCCTTCGTCGCTTGTTTCTTTTGTATCCGAAGAATCTGTATCCTTTTTTTCTGTATCGAACAATTGCGTGAGTTGCGTCATGAGACTCCTGAATCCGAACTCCTTACACACCTCCTGTAGCGTATCGATGCTGATGCTTTCTCTCCAAGTCTTTTCAGGGATGACGAATTCAATGGGAGCATCGCGTCGAATGGTTGCGAGGATTTTTGAAAAAAGCGCGTCTTCTTTGCCCTCTTTTACTAATTTGATTGTGCGCGCCTTAATTCCTACATCGAGGAATTCTTGCTCGCCTGCCTCACCTTTTTCCAAAATTTCATACATGTTCTCGAGTGTTCCGAAATTCGTGATGAGTTGCGTTGCGCCCTTCTCACCAATACCAGCGATCCCTTTGATATTATCAGATGCATCACCACGCAATCCCTTGTAATCAGGCAAGAGCAGCGGCCCGAACCCGAAGCGCTCCATCACTGCTGACTCATCGTACATGATGGTTTCTTTGATTCCCTTTTTTGGCGTGAGCACCTGCACCTCGCCCCCCTTTACCAGCTGGAGGGTATCCATATCGCCCGATGCAATGACGATATCATGTGCGCCATCGATCTGATCACAGATAGTTCCCAGCATATCATCAGCCTCGAATCCTGGCGTGTCATAAATCGGAATAGCAAATGAGGCGCACACATCACGCGAGCGTTGCAATTGCTTCTTCAGAGCGTCGTCTGTTTTCTTGCGGCCGCCTTTGTAATCACTGTATACTTCGTGACGAAAGGTCTTCTGCGGGAGATCATAGCAGGCAATAATGTAGTCGGGCTTAATCTTCTCTTCGATACTCAGGATCATTCTGATAAAGCCGTACAGTGCGCCAGTTGGTTCGCCATTAGGACCCATGAAGCTATCCGGGAGTGCGTGATAGGCGCGATGAATTATTGCATGCGCATCGAGGAGAACAATGCGATTTGTATCTTTTTTGTATGAATTCTTTGAGGTATATTTTTTTGATTTTGGCATGATTTTAGTGTATCACGAAAATACAAGAACGGTTCTTGTATTTTACCTCACCCCTCCCGGCCTCCCCTCACAGAGGGGAGGAGCATCACATACAAAGCGCAACAAAAAACCAGCGTCTTCACGCTGGCTTTTCCTTCATTTTTATAAGATACATCTAATACGTATCTTTTGTATCCTATAGATTTATATTCGGATTATACGGCGTATAGTCGTTATCAATAGGGAGATCAGTTGGGGCTCCAGCTTTCTTAGCCATACCATCATGCATCTGCTCTCCAGTCTGTGCTGGTGTCATCGGATTCTGAGCCTGTACCATACCCGCTGCTGGAGGACCCATAATAATAGGTTGGACTGTCTGTGGGTATTGATACATCATTGGTTGCTGGCCGTACATGGCACCTTGGCCCTGTTGTGGTTGGTATCCCCCTTGTGGAGATGCAACCATGTATGCTGGGGCATATCCGTATCCGTATCCATTACGTGGACGACCACCTGTTGCATAGAAATACCGCGTACCGAGAACCAGCAGAACAAGAAGGAGTAGGAGGCTCAACCATCCCCACACACTGGCAAAGAATCCAGAAAGGAATGCTGATGCCGCGCCACCGCCTGCAGTGAAGACATTATCGACATCAAAGGCGATGGCCTCTTCGTTGAATCGGCGCTCATCGCCGTCGCTGTCAGTACTAATACCAATTGCACCAATATTTGCCTCAACGATTACTGCCTGCCCTGTATTCGCTACACCCTTTACGCGTGTTGTTACGAACATGGTTCCATCTTCGTCCTGACCGAGTGATCCGATACGTACGAATACTGAGTGCTCGTTCGCACCACTGTATTGTCCGCGCGTAGTCCCGATGAACTCGAGGTCATCAGCCAATTTTACATCAATCAATGCATTGTCGAGCTCCGTAGAACAGGTATTCTGCCAAGTGACTTCATACACTGTTTGCTCGCCGCGTGATACGGTCTCGCGATTATTACTAATCGCCAGATCAATACATCCATTTCCCGCAGGGACTTCCACCGTCTCGATCTTCTCAACGACACGTGTTACCGTTGTTGGTCGAGATGGAGTTGAAGGCGTCGTAGGAATAGTAGGATTAAAAATTTGTGCGCCCTTGGTTCGGAAGCTCATGATGTCACCTTGGATAAGGCGCCCGTCACAAATACCTGCGAAACGATAATAATACGTTCCTCCAGGAGAAAGGTTCGAGAGCTCTTCGCGTGCAACACCGGTTGCATTACCACGCTCGATCCAGCTCGTTTGGGTCGTCAATTCAGTAGGCGAATTACCGATCTGGAATTGAGTCTGGAGACTCGAACATCCGTCTGCTTTATATACGCCAGTAATTACGGCTGTATTGCGTGTGATCAAATCAGATCCATAGGTCAAAATATTCGTCGTATTGATCTGATCAACACCACCATTGTTCACGGGTGGAATATAGGGATCGACTGGTTCAACATAGCCAGGCTGTGTAGTGAAAGACTTAATATTGCCCTGTGCAACAACATCACCATCCTCGCGCAAACATGCACGATAACGATAACGCGTGTCAGGCTCAAGATCATATACAACTGCATCGAAATCTTCGCCCGCATCATCAGCATTACCCGATACAGAAATATATTCGCTGTAGCCACTTGTACATGAAAAACTACCATTGTTGTTCTTTTTTAGAACGAAAAAGACTTCATCAACATCTTGACCTCCAGTAATCTCACCATTGAGACGCGCACTGTCTGATGTCCTATTAGTAGCACCACGTGTTGCTACATCATAATCATCGTCGTATGTTTCTTCCTCTTCCTCTTCTTCATCAAGGGTATCAAAATGTTCAAGTTGGCCAGAATAGTGCTGTGTTCCCTCCTTTGCACATGCACGGAAGTAATACAAAGTATCACTATTCAATCCAGTAATAGTACGATCAGGGAAACTATTAAAATTAGATCCACTTATTACTATGAGATTACCAAGTGATCCATTAAATGGACCCGATGGACATTGGGCATCAGTCTGATTATCAGCATATACATACCAAAGCTTATCGAGGTTTGAACCTGAGTTAATTGAACCTTGTAATGTAGCGCTATCCTCGTCTTCGTTAATAGCTTGACCGGTAGAAATCTGAATAGTGTTGTTGGATGGCGTTGTAGTATCTGATTCTGTATTTACCGTGAGAAATGCGTTTACACCTGAGCCAGAATTATTACATTCAATACTGAATGTGTATGTCTGATTTTCAGAAAATACTGACGCTGGAATAGTTCTACTCCCAGATTCAGTAGCACTGTTATAGTTCGTATTAGCATTCTGAACATTCCACTCATTAACGCCGTTCGAATTAGATGGGTGTGTTGAATCGAATACACAATCATTCGGCTGTGTTTCTGACCAATACCAACTAATAGAAAGGCCCTGGTTATAGTTATGATTATTAACAGTAGCGTTAGTTTCGCCGTTAATACGCACTACCGGATTCGAAGTATCTTGCTGTACGGTAATGCTTACCGTATCGTTTTGCGTACTCCCATCAAGGCCCTGACAGGTAAGGCGAAAGGTATATTGTGTTCCAGCCTGAAGCCCACTAATAAACGTGCTCCCATTATTTGTATTAAAATTAGGTGTGCTATTCCCACCCCAATCATTGAGACTTCCACCAGAGATCATGGTCGCCTGACAGCTATTGAGATTAACATCATTCACCTGCCAATTAATCTGCCCCTGCTGACCAGCAGCAAGCAATGAAGGATTGGCTGAAATATTCACGCTTGGGCTGTAGGTTGGGCCTACGGGTTCGTTTTGGATTTGGAAATGCGCTGTCAATGATCCCTGGCTTTGTTGTCCAGGATTAATGTCACCAATACGCATACCGTCCGATTGGAAAATACGCTCACGATTAGCTACAAGCTGATAATGAAGCTGTGGAGCAAGTCCCGCACTAGAACTAATAGTATTTGCAACGAGCGCTGCATTACCTGGTGACCCCGCATTATATTCATACACGAATACAGAACCATTGAAAGCAACATCCTGTGGCCCATCATTAATAGTAAGCGTTACATAGTCACACACATCGAGTGCATTCTGAGCATCAATACACACTTGATACTGAATAGACGAAGCCGTTTGGTTTCGTGGCGAAATACGCACACGCAGTTCCTGAGCAGCAACTGAACCATTCACAAGATACCCTACCTCTACAGCAATTACATCGCCTGGATTCGCTGTAATACCGCTGGTACTCCATGCCGAATTTGTATTTGGATTCGTTGTGAAGTTCGAAATACGTGCACTTGGTGTCAATGACACCTGCTGTGCATCAGCATTCATTCCTGTACCCAAAAATGCACCCAATACAAAAAGTGATGCGATTGCTGTTTTTTTAATAGTCTTGAAAAAATTCATAAATAAATAAAATAATAAATTCTCGTGTAAAAAGTAATAATGGTATGTTCGTGTGTGTATTATAACGCGATCTGATCAATCAGACGAGGTCTGTTATCAGAGTATATAACAAATAGATTCTATCACACAATAGTTATTGTGTCAATGATATTTGGGAGAAAATAGGGTAAAGAAAAAGAAGCTTTACCAAAAGATAAAGCCTCTTCAATCCAAAAACTTTGGATTATATACAAAAAAATATATTAAGCTCTTGATCAACTTTATGACCAATTAACGAGCAGTTGCCTATTTCACTCATCTACATTTCATTCTTTTTCCAAACACACCATAGGTAATGCATTTGGAACCGCCCTCACTACCCTATCTCATCTTCGCCATTACTGAGGCGACACTTACCGTTGGCGCGCCATTTGCCCCATACACGGTTGGCGGCGCAACCTTGCCTCCACCAAGACCACTGTAGTCATTGATGGTGGTACTGCCTTGTTGGGTATTAACCCAACTAGTGCCGTTACCACCACTATACACCCCGGTATTCTGCACAAC
>Ga0114955_1000347_pt1 | contig 24229 bp, 24 predicted proteins | sample Porto_5metaG_FD_87302 | JGI IMG/M metagenome (GOLD analysis project Ga0114955, IMG submission 87302) | Marine algal microbial communities from Porto, Portugal - Porto_5 metaG | ecosystem: Host-associated > Algae > Red algae > Unclassified | place: Portugal: Porto | collected 2015-02-02 | reverse complement strand
TTTGTGGAGTATTCCACAGCAGGAGGCAACATTATGACACAAGGTACAGTAAAATGGTTTAATGCAGACAAAGGTTTCGGTTTCATCGAAGTTGAAGGCGGAGACGATGTATTCGTTCATTTCAGTGCTATTCAAGGTGAAGGTTTCAAATCATTAGAAGAAGGTCAAAAAGTTACTTTTGATATTGAGCAAGGTCAACGTGGAGCACAAGCTGCTAACGTTCACAAAGCATAATTAAAAGCGACCACAAATAAGACTCCTTTAAAGGAGTCTTTTTTTATGGTTTTATAATCACAAAACCGTGATTTGCCTACTATTAGTTAACTAAAAACCCCAGGCTTTTTAAAAGCTTGGGGTTTAGTCAAGACGATTGATACAAGGTTAACTAGTTATAACATACAATAGAAATAGAAAGCAAAGATGAACCAAGACTTTTTTATGGATAGATAGTGTTTAATCTTTAAGAAAGCATAGGTTTATATTATCTTCTATGCGGATTACGGGGGATTTTATCAATAAGCCGTTTTTTAGCTTCCATCTGACTTTTACACAAAGGACATTTCTGATGACTATCGTAAGAGAAGTCTTTCCTCATCCAGCCTTTACACTCTTCTACTGTACATTCCCAAATTTCTGTTTCCTCTTGAATCGGAGGTTCTTCATTTCTTTTACTATAATACATATTAATCACTGCTCCTCTCTTTAGAAGTATACCTTATAAAGAGAACCCAAATACTTTATATCTTTTATTTCGTTCATATTTCACTAGCATCGATCTCATATTTGAAAATAAGAGTGAAAAGGAGGAGTTTGGATATTAAGACACAGCAATCGATAGTTGATGAATAGTTGTTACTGTGATCTGTAAAATACAATGGAAATACAAAGTGTACTAATACCTTTGCGTTTTCTTGTGGGGGATTTTATTGTTTGAAAGTTAGACATGCAGTCCAGTGTCTAATCTGAGAGTCTCTATTTTTTATCTTATTTCCTTCTACACTTTCCACATTCAAGATAAATAGCAAAAACATATAGCAAAGTGAGAAGAAGCAGGGAAAGTTCCCTGCTTCTTTTTTTATTGTGGGTTAAAAATATTCCAATCGCAATATGATGTTGTTAAGAGGGGGAATGAATGTGAGTAATTTAGCACAGGAAGACAGAGAAAAAGAAAAAAAGAAAAAAAGAAAAGAAAAATGATGCTTATTGTTTTGACATTTGTGTTCATTATTGCAGCATTTGCTTCAATTGGTGCTTATCATAATCATCAAGAACGCATAGCAGCAGAGCAAAAGAAAAAGGTGGAACAAAAATATAAAGAGAATTTATCGTCAGCCTATGACCAAATGGTAGCTGCTGGCTCAATGATGGAAGACATTATTAATGGCTATACAGAAGTTTGGCATGCAGCTATATGGAATAATGGTGCTATGATCGATGGTCAACACTATACAGATTTTAACATGGCGTTAGCTGCTCAAATGGCATCTTATGATACGAATGGAGACTTAGACACGGTAGAAGCTACAATGACTTCATTAAAGCAGACAATGGATGAATTAAAGAATCCTCCGGCTAAGTTTAAAGATGAATATATTGTCGCTCTTGACGCTTATACGGCTGTTAAAGATATGAATACTTACGTAAATCCTTCTGGTTCTTATCAGACTTATTCTCAAGTCACAAATGAAAAAGATAACGAACTGGCAAGCAAGTTAAATAGTTTAGAAGTGCGTATTGATTAAATCAAGTAATGGGGGAAAGAGAATGTCGAGACAACAGGAGCAAAAAGGGTTCTTTAAAACGTTATTTAGTAAGTGGTGGGCATGGGCCCTAGTACCTGTCGCATGTATTGCTCTTATCTTGACTGCTCTAATTATCAGCATTGTACTGACGCCAGAATCCGTAGAAGAAGTGACATCACAAAAATTAGAGGTCCAAGAAAAACTCGATAAAAGCGAAGCAAAGCTGAAGAAAGTAGAACTTTCTCTTGAACAAACAAAGTCTTCTCTTAAAGAAGCTCAAGCTAAGCTAGCGGATAGTCAAGCAAAACTGAAGAAAACAGAGTCTGCATCAAATGATAAAAAAGAAGCTACTAAAAAAGAGTCGAAAACACTTGAAAACAAGTTAGCTAAAAGTGAAAGCAACTTAAAAGAAACAAAAGGTGACTTAAAAGAAACGGAGGTTAAATTAAATAGTGCGAATGCTAAGGTAACTGAGTTAACAAAACAATTAAAGGAAGCTAACGATCAAGTCGCGAAAGCCAAAGACGAAGTGAAGACTGCCAATGCGAAAGCGGAGGAGGCAAAAGCAGAAACTGAAAAAGCGCTGGCTCAAGCGAAAGAAACACCGGCACCTGCTAAAGAAGAGCCAGTAAAAGAAGAACCTAAAAAAGAAACCCCATCATCAGGTAGTTTCCGTAATCCTATTCTCGACCTTAATCCAAGTAATGTAGCTAGCACAATTAAATCAAATGCAGAACAAAGGTGGAAAGATGACTATCAAATGCAAGACTATGAGGTGCAGCAGCAAACGTCAGCTTATAATCAATTGAAGAACGTAGCGGTTGATAGTGAAGTAAAACAAACACAAATGGAAAACGCATTAAGCAGATGGGGATATGACTTTGAAATGGTTCAGTATGAGTACAATGAGCAGATGAATGCTTATAATAATTAGAGGGGGAAGGTAGGAGGGGATAGCCGAGGCTGTTGTGGGGGCAGTTTCGGTTATACCATCTTTCTATAAAAGTTACGTTACTAAAGATTTAATATAATTAAGTAATTATAAAAATTATATTAAATTGTTTTATATTTAATAAATTATTAAAAGTACAATGAAAGATAGATTAGTATACGATAAAAAAAGTGAAGTTGTGATTTGCCTAATAAGAATGAATATTTAGAGGAAACACCAATAGGTGACCCATTCCTTCTGTTCAGAAAGATAAAGTCACCTACACAATTTTTCTATTCATTATTAGTTATCCTCTCAGCTTATCCTATTTATCAATTTATTGATTTACATGTTCCTGTTCTAACTGATCTACTACATCCTCCTGACATTCATTAATAAATAGATAAGTAAGGTACGAATGTAAGTCAAATCGTTCTTCTTTAATAAACGTAGAGAAAATTTGTTTATGTTCGCTCACTAGTTTGACCTCCTTTGTTCAAGCTCTTATTTTTTAATATTGCCTAACTAGTAATCTCTTATACATACAAATCAATAAATTATTTTTTTCTTGTACTGGTCACGCATGCGCTATATACAATGACAGACAGGCTTGCTGTTCAACCTAATTCTTATTATAATTGAAAACGCTTACAAAATAAACTTTTATTATTGAATATTCTGATTAATTAGCGATGTTAGGGAAAATATGAAAAACTCTTATAAATAGCTAAAAAAGTTAAATAATTAGAATGAGGCTTTATATGTTAAGGGAAGGCACCAAAATCAAATTAGCTATCCAAAAAAGGATTAGAAGAGGGCACCTTTCCATTAAGAAAGGTGCCCTTACTCCAAGATAACATGTGCGTGCAAATCCATTATAACATCATATTTCTTTGAAAATTAGTACATATTATATATTTATTAGGGCAAACTATTCAAGATACTGAAAAGTATCTCCAATCCCCAATCTCATTAACCTACAGAAAAACTCCCTACGTAAATAGGGGGTCTTTCTGCTTTACCATTAGTCCTTTAGCTGTCTGTTGAAGACACTCACCAACTGTACATGTTTAATGCCTGGAGATTAACTCACTCATCAACCTGTTTAGAGCAATGTCTATTATGTCATGTTCTGTATACCCTTTTATAAGATGTAGATTCCTTGTTTCTTTTTTTATTAACAACTTTCTAATCTCATCACATAAGTGAATTTGAGAATCTAAAAGCCTTATTACTTGTACATCTTCCATTTGTTTAGACAACAAATCAACCCCTTTATGACTTTAAAAGAGACTATTCTCCTTTAAAAAGGAAAAACCCTTTTGCTAATGTGCTTGGTTAATATAATGTAGTCTCTATATAGGAAGGGAAAGAATAGTTTTGACATAAGGATATTCTTTTTCCTATTAGTATGTTAGGGTGGGGGGAAGAACAAATAAATTATTTGGTCTCTTTGTACCTGAAGTTTCCTCATAATAGGAAGGGGTACATCTATTTATGAGCATAACTGAAATTAAAAAAATGCTTAGTACTCTTATTCAATATGAAGATAGCATCATTACCCATGTTATACCTGGATTAATTGAACTCGTTTATTCTAAAGGAACTCAAAGTTTTCAATTGACTACACTTATTGATGGAAATATGTCACCGTATGACGATATAGATAGTGCTTCAGAAGCTTTATATATAATCTTAAATCCGGAAGGCCTTCTTCTTTTATGAGATGTACAAACTCAATTAGCATAAAACATGTTTTTAGAACCCTAGTAAAAAAAGATGTTGTGAAGCAGCTGTTTAGAGTTGACAACATTGGTGTGTATGTCTATTTTAAAGATATATATGATATACATCTTAAAAATAAAAATGATTAAGTCAAAGGAGAAAGAACATGGATACTATGATAACTAAATGGATTCCTGTTCCGTATTTTCAAATCAATCAAGAAGGTACCATTTTAAATTCTTCAAACACGACTCATTCATATTTTCCTGCTACATCTAATATATGGACGATCATTCATCAAGAAGATCGAGATAAAGCCATATTAATGCTCTCACAGAGTGCTAATTCTTATCCTATAACAAAACATCTGATTTTAAAGATACGTAACAACTTATTTGGGAATTTTAAATGTACGATCCAATGGAAAGATGGGATAGGTCACCTGGTATGTACAGAAGCCAAAAGTATTAAAAATTCAACTATTACATCTTCATATGTTCAAAGATCTTTAATAAATACTCAAAAACGGTTAGATGAATCAGAAAAACATTTAGACCAGGTTGCTAAAATAGTAAATATAAGAAAGCATTAATTTTTTGTTTTTTCTTACATGAATTCTTTCTATCTCGAGCAAACTACTCAAGATGCAATAGAGCATTATCAACATAACATCTATATTTCAACGACTAGGAAAGCTACTGTAAAGGAGCAGTAGCTTTTTCTGTTTTTAAGCCTTAGGGTTACACACTTTTAGTCAATAAAATGTATTTTTAAAAAAATTCATGTTTCATGTTTCAATTGAATAAATAAGGGTAACTAATTAAATGGATTGGAATTTTTCAAGAAACAGGTGATTTTTTAGTTCTGTTTCTTTTTTATTTAAAAATTGTAATTGAATAATAAATGGTTAGTCGAGCAAACTACTCGAGATGTTTCCGAGCATCGACTCATACAACTAAATTCTGTAGCAGAAAAAACCTACCTCTTTTGACTGGGAAGAGATAGGTTTTTCTGTTTTTTAAGATGAATACGATAAAACCTTTAGTTAACATAAAACGTATTATCGGAAATCACATGCAAAAAAAACTTCTATAAGGGGTTTTTGTTAGTTTTTCACTAATACTATTTTGAAGCTAAATTTTCTCTATCTACAGCCTCTGGTGGAATTTCCATCCATCCATTTTCCATCATAATATTTGATGCATCCTTAACAAAATTTGCTATATTCATTAAAGATCTCCCATAAAGTAACGCTAAATCATGTCTTCCATTTACAGCTAGTGAATTCCCAAATGCTCTTATTTTCATGGAAAACATATCGACCTTATGAAACAGCATTAGTTTATCCGAAAAAGGTGCGAAAGTTGAAGTTGTGACTAAATGGTCAATAAATTCTGGAGCAGGTAAGTTCTCACGATGAAGTTTTTCTATGTAATGTTCAACTGCTTTATGCGTAAGGTCTTTTCCTTTTACAAATATGTCTCTAACTTTTTGGCTTTTGGCAACTTGACTAAAAGCCATGATTAAAGTTTTGCTTGTTACGTTATTTTCAATATTATCGTATAAATGAGCAATTTCTAACGCGTGTAGAGGACGAACATCTCCAACAAAACCACTCAAATAATCAGTACTGGCAATTTTTACTTGTTCTGGAGCTGGAATAATGGGTGGGGCAATAATAAGGCTTTTATCCATTAAAATGGTTTTAATTTCTTCCATTAATTCCATGGTAGAGTTCATACAGTAAGTTAAGAAATTGCGTACATCTTCTCTATACATTAAAGGTATAGCGATACTATAAATGCTAAGTCCTGCTTTTCCTGCATACTTTAAATAATATACATAAAATTCATCTTCAAATAATCTTGGGGCACCTAGATTAACGTCTTCCTCTGTAAAGCCATGTGGAATAGGTATATTTTCTTTGATAAATATCTCTTTGACGCTACTTTGAAATTCTTCAGTTAGTCTTTTTGCATGTTCTACTAGCTTTTTTATGTCTTGATCTTCAACATGTTGTAGAAAATAATTTAAAATACAATTACACATGCTATTACCCATATAGGTTGCCCAGAGTTTTCCCATTTCTGGAGCCGTCAATTTTCTATCAGGATTTGATTTTTTTAAGCCTATCTTAATTGGTTTAATTGTTCCCATTTATAGTCTCCTAAGTTTATTTTTCTCAGGTTTGCCTTTTATATTGTTTTTATTCTTCATACCCTGTAAACATTACAAGTCCCTTCAGACCTTTTTTAAGCTATACATGGATTGTTAGGAGCAGTTTAGGTTGGTAATGTTAAACTGCTCCTATTTTATTTTTATAGAGTGGGCAAGTTCAATGCCGTATCGATATTATTTAAATGTACAGTGTTTTGTTCATTTTTCACCCAAGCATGGTACCATCCTTTTTCTACCATATATGCAGATATTTGTTCATGCATATCAAGAGCTTCCACTAAATGGCGAGTGAGCATTTCTTTAATTTCAGGCGTTCCGGCCTCCGTAACTGCCATGGCGCAATTTCTAACTCCACTTTTAGCTGCAATCAATAAATCCATTGCAACCACTTGATCCGATAGGGCATTCATGCCAGTTAAATTTTCAATAATTGGATTCATGTTCATTCATCTCCTCTTTTACTGCTTAGCGTTGGAAAGGATAGAAGTATATTCTTGTAATTGTCTCGTAGATACATCTATGTCTTGCTGCATAATATCTTTTAATTGCTGATCTGTAACTAATCCTCTCATCGTTTTGGACTTAGTCAAGCAATTGGTCTTAAATGCAGCCATTTCATGGACCTCAAGAACTTCATGTAAAGCGTAATTCATTTTTTCTACCTCCTTCCTCAAGGTTTTAACAAGACTTTTATACAATTATCCATTTTAGTGTCGAAAATCTCATAGCCACGCTTTGCTTCACTAAGTGGAAGTACATGACTCACGACATCTCCTGGATCAATTTTTCCGGTCGAAACTAATTCAAACATATATGGCATATAGTGGATCACAGGTGCTTGTCCAGAGCGAATATTGACGTTTCGGTTCATAATATCTCCCATTGGGAATCCATTATATTTGCCACCGTAAACACCTGTAACTTGGATTGTCCCGCCTTTACGTACTGCTTGTGAAGCCATGATAAACGCACCAAATGCTCCGCCCTGCAGTTTCATTCCACTCGCAAGGAACTCCATATCAGTCATTTTACCGTCCATACCAACTGCATCAATGACAACATCAGCGCCGCCCTTCGTCATTTCTTTCAAATGCATTCCTGCATTTTCAAAATGTGCGAAATTTACAATTTCAACTTTGTTAGTACGTTTGGCGTGTTGCAAGCGATAATCTACATAATCTACGGCAATGACACGCTTTGCTCCTTTTAGCCAACAGAATTTTTGAGCAAAAAGGCCAACCGGACCACAGCCAAGAACAATAACTGTATCTCCACCCTTTACGCCTGCATTGTCAACACTCCAATAACCAGTAGTCATTGCATCGGCAATAACCGCTAACTTTTCATCTGGTTCTTCACAAGTCTCTGGAATTTTGAAATGAGTAAAGTTAGCAAACGGTACTCTTAAATATTCAGCTTGCCCACCTGGATAGCCACCCGTCGTACCAGAATATCCGAAATAGGCACCCATATCACCATTATCATTAGAATTATCACATTGGCTTTCCAAATGGTTTTTACAGTAAAGGCATTCACCGCATGCTATATTAAAAGGAATAATAACACGATCTCCCTTTTTTACCTTCGTCACATCTGGACCAACTTCTTCGACGATTCCCATTGGTTCATGGCCAATCACATAGTTTTCTTGCAGGTTAGGAATCATGCCATGAATTAAATGTAAATCAGACCCACATATAGCTGTACTGGTTACTTTAATAATCATGTCATCTCGTTTTTCAATCTTTGGATCTGGAACTTCTTTGACTACAACATTTTTAATACCTTGATAAGTTACTGCCTTCATGATAGATATCCTCCAGTGTTAGTGTTCATCAGGTGTTCGGTCAAACAGACCTTTTCTATTGGTCTCAACAGGAAATAAATTCATTTTGCCAATCATCAATGTATTGTTGGCAGAGAGTTGGTCTAGTTGATATTGTTCACTTAATTCGTATGGATGGAACCATTTTTTACTAATCATTAGTTCTGTAATTTCTTGGTGCATGGCAATCCCTTGCATTAACTGTTCTCGTAAGAGGGTTCTAACATCAGGTGATGCGGACTCCGTTAATGCGACTGCGATATTGCGAACACCTTCCTTGGCACGAAGAAGAAAGTCCATCGCAAATGTGGTATCTGCGAGCTCTGGTACGTGTAGCGAGTTTATAGGATCTAAATAGTCATGATTCACTGAATTTACCTCCTTTTCAATTGATTATTGGTGTTGGCCGGTTTTGAGGAACAGGGGCTTCAAAAGGTGCACGTTGATAAACTGCCTGTAATTCTCCCAGCGCTTGTATCGATTGTTCAACATCTTTTTTCATTAATGCTCTCAAATCATCATCAAATACAAGTCCTTGCATTAGTTTTGATTTCGCTAAGCAAAGGGTTTTAAAATTAATAACTTCATGTAGATCCAATGACTCATGATCGGCTAATTTTTGAATATCCATTTCTGATTACCCTCCTTTTTTACGTAAATACAATGTTAGTGTTCCGAATATTGGAGGAAACATTCTATAATGTTTTTATAGGTGAATTATATTAAGTAGTTATAATGTACATATAATCCGGAAAATTAATTGGTAATAGCTAGGGCTAAACGCTTTGGTAGTCTTTTTTCTTGTTAGCTAACAGATAGGTTAGTCGAACAAGAACTCTTTTAACTACATCAAGCTTTTTGATTTGAATAGGGCATGGCAGAAGACTAGGCTAAAAAGTATCAAGGGAAATAGTGGGAGATAAAAAGTGCTGGCCTTGAAGCTCAGACTTTAAATCCTAATGCCGTAAAAACAATGAAAGAAGTAGGAATCAATATCTCAAACGAAACATCTGATGTAATCAATCCTGAAATTCTTAATAATCTGCTTTAGTTGTGACACTATGCGGACACGCAGTGGAGCATTGATCTGTAACTTTTCTACATGTGAAACGAGTTTACTGGGGCTTTGGCGATCCGTCAAAAGCAGAAGGAACAGATGAAAAAAATGCATTCATAATTCGAAGTCTTTATATAAAGCTCCATAGAAGGATTAGCGACATAAATATCTTTCCCTTTAGTAATGTCAAAAAGACGACTCCCTGCTTTGATCCCTTCCTTCTTTAATAAAGGTGTGGCAGCCCCATGGGTAAGTATTGTTAGACTAATCAATATAGTGAAGCTTATAATAAGAAAAGTATAATTTGTAAAGCGATTACAATAATCATTACACATGAATAATTGGTTTCAAATTAATCTTTAAGCACTGTAAAGAACATAAAGTAAAGGATTCATCATATAGAATCCATATTATATTTTTTTAACTAACTAGGGGCGAAACGAATGAAGGATTCCAGATATATTGCACAACCAGGCTTTACTGATACCGGGATGATTTTTAAGTTTGTACAAAAAAGTAACAAGTTTATTCATACTTTTGCCGAAGGGGAATTACTGTATAGATTGGGGTTTAATCGAGAGGATATCGTCGGAAAGACGCTTCATGATTTTTATGGGGATGATATTGACACTGCCAATTTACTAAACGGTTACTACAAAAAAGCGTGGGAAGGACAGTACATTGAATATGAAAGTGAATTTAGAGGTGTCTATTATGTAATTTATTTAAGACCTTTATTTCATAAGGATAAAGTAGCTGAAGTAGTCGGAACTTGTGTGGACATTACTAACAAAAAGATTATGGAAGAGGACATTCTTCAAAAAGAACAAGAACAAAAATTAATGAATTCCTATGCATTCCAGCGTAGTTTGATTGATTGGTTAGATAGTGGGATTGCAGTAACAGATTGTAATAAAAAAATAAGGCTCTTAAATAGGAAATTTTACGAACTTTTCCAGTTGAAGGGTGAAATTGATTGCCATATTGGAATGCACGCTTCGGATTTACATTACCTTTTTGATAAAGAAATTAATAAAATTAAGCTCGAAAATACAGAAAAACGAACGAGAACTACAAAAGAGATTAAAATAGATACAGGTATGACACTACGCTACAATTGTTTTCCTTTAAATGAGGAAAATGATTTTGTAGGCTACTTATGGGAGTTTGAAGATATCACAGAACAAAAAAAAATGGAAAGAGTTATTGTTCAGGCAAAAGAAGAAGCTGAAAAAGTGAACATGGCCAAATCAAGTTTTTTGTCTAAGATGAGTCATGAACTGCGTACGCCGTTGAATGGAATTCTGGGTTTTGCTCAGTTATTGGAGATGGATGAATCTTTAAATGAACAACAGCGTGATTTTGTACAGGAGATTTTAAGTGGAGGAAGCCATTTACTAAGTTTAATTAATGATATTTTAGACGTGTCAAGAATAGAAACGGGAAATTTAAAGATTTCTGTAGAGGAAGTTCATCTTTTAACTGTCATCAAGGAATGTATCAATATTGTACAACCATTGGCTAAGAAGAAGAATATTAGTATTTATAGCCAACTGGATCAATGGGAAGATATGATGGTTCTTGCTGATCCTATACGTCTTAAACAAATAGTGCTGAATCTACTTGATAATGCTATTAAATACAATCAAGAAAATGGAAAAGTCATCGTTTTCTGTCGTTTACAAGAGAATAAGCAGTACATTCATATCGTAGATACAGGTGTAGGTTTTTCTGTAGAGGAATATACTAAAGTGTTTGTTCCATTTTATCGAATTGAAAGTACAAAAGAAGAAGGTACAGGCATCGGGTTATCTTTAGTTAAACAGCTGGTGCATCTAATGGGTGGGGATATTAATGTAACAAGCAATAAAGGAACAGGAAGTGAGTTTTGTTTTAGCCTTCCTCTTCCAAATGATTCAAAGACTGTCATACAATGGGGTGAACAAACTGAATTTCCTCCAACAAATAATAGGAAGGAAGATAACTATCGTTTGCTATATATTGAAGATAACGACTCCAACTTGCACTTAGTAAGTAACATCATTAAATCTCAGCCTTCCTATACGCTCTTATCAGCTCGTACAGGAAAAGAAGGAATAGAAATTGTAGCAAACGAAAAAATAGATTTGGTTCTTCTTGATATTAACCTCCCAGATATTAATGGATATGAAGTATTTGAAATTTTAAAAGCAGGCAAAGAAACGAAAGATATTGCTGTCATCGCTGTAAGTGCAAATGCAATGCCAAAGGATATTCAATATACATTGGATAAAGGATTTGATAACTATTTAACAAAGCCCATTCATGTACAAGAGTTTTTGACAATCCTAAGTGAAACGCTAAACAATACAATTAATCAAAATATTCCAGATCATAAAATTTTAAGTACAGGACCACATGGCGAGGAAGCTGCCTCAGCAAAAACACTGCGGTTATCTCTGAAAGAGCTAAAAAAAATTAAGAAAAAAAAATATAAGGCTGCTATTGCTATGCATTATACTGGAAGTGATTGGTCAAGGTCTCAATTGGAAGGAATGCAAACTACTTTTGAGAAAATGGGCATTGAGGTAGTAGCGGTGACAAATGCAGAATTTAAATGGAAAAAGCAAGTAGCCGACATTGAAAGCATTTTAGCCAAAAAACCGGATATCCTGGTGAGCATTCCAGTTGATCCAGAATTGACTGCAAGTGTATATCAAAAAGCAGCCCAAGCTGGTGTAAAGCTGGTGTTTATGGACAATACACCGAATGGTTTGCAGCATGGGAAAGATTATGTAAGTATTGTTTCTGCTGACAATTATGGAAATGGCATTGAATCGGCTAATATCATGGCTGAGAAATTAGATAGAAAAGGTAAGGTAGGGATTATTTATCATGATGCTGATTTTTTTGCAACCAAACAAAGAACGGAAGCATTTGAAAAAACTATAAAGGAAAGGTACCCTGATATTCAAATTGTCGATCGTAGGGGAATTACTGATTCGAATGATGGAGAAAAAGTGGCATCCGGTATGATTGCTGAACATCAGGATTTAAATGGTATTTTTGTTGTATGGGATGTACCGGCTGAAGGAGCTTTGAGGGCAACTCGTACTGCCAAAAAAAGCAATTTAGTCATTACGACAATGGATTTGGGTATGAACGTCGCCTTGGAAATTGCACAGGATGGACCTATTAAAGGACTAGGTGCCCAGCTACCATACCAGCAAGGAGTCGCCGAAGCGATTCTAGCAGGGTATGCCCTACTTGGAAAACAAGCGCCACCCTATGTAGCCGTTCCGTCTCTAAAAGTAATGAAAGAAAATGTAATTGATGCTTGGCAGCTCGTTTATAATGAAGATGCTCCAGATATTATTCAAAGTGTTGCGAAATCAAGAAACGCTAGGGAAAAGGGGGAACAACAAGATGAAAGTATTGATCGCAGACGATGATGTTACCTCAAGAAAATTGTTAAGGTACTTTATTGGGAGTTTATCCAAATATAAAATTGTTGGAGAGGCCGCCAACGGTGAAGAATTGATACACTATGTTACGAAAGAAAAACCGGATCTTGCTTTAGTCGATATCGGAATGCCCTTATTGAATGGGATGGAAGCAGTTAAAGCATGTAAAGAACTTTTCCCGACTTTACAAGTTATTTTTATTACTGGTCATGATAATTATGCACTTGAGGCATTTAACGTAAAGGCAGTAGACTATATTTTAAAGCCAATTGATAGAAATCGTTTATATGGTGCTTTAGAGAGAGCCTCCCAAGTGTCTATTTCACTAGTCGATAAAGAACATTCATTTAAAAAGGATTTAATGATTAAACAGCAGAAAAATATAATTTTTATTCCATTAGAAGAAATTATCTTTATTGAAAGGCTTGATCGGAAATCTGTCATTCATACTAAAAATGGTAAATTCGAGACAAATGAAGCTTTAACTAGCTTGGAAGGTGCCGTTGATTCTAGGTTTATGATATCTCATAGATCTTATATTATAAATGTGGAACTTTTAACAAGAATCGAAGCAACGGGTCAAATGTATAAAGCCTATTTTAAAGATTATAAGGAAACTGCAAGGATTTCCAAGCATAAAGTAGACAATCTGCAAAGGTACAAATTATTATAAAACATGGAGCTCAGCAATAAGTGCTGAGTTTTTTAATTTGTTGTTTTTTTGTTTATATGGATAAAAACGACGCTTAAAAGGAAATTTAAAGAGTTTGAATCTCAGAAAATGTTGTCTGAATCCAATTAGACAATATTTTTGTATGCGATTACAATTCTGTTATAGAGAAGAACAAGAAAAGAGAGTCGTAAAATGGTGCGAATAATAGATGTAGCGAAAAAAGCAAATGTTTCAACTGCTACGGTGTCAAGAGTGCTAAGTAAACCTAACACTGTAACGGAAGAAACGACGGAGAAAGTATTACAAGTGATTAAAGAATTAAACTATCAGCCAAATGCATTAGCTCGTCAGTTAAGAACATTAGAAACCAAAACCATTCTAGTCATTGTACCTGATATAACAAATCCTTTTTTTTCTAAGGTATTAAGAGGAATTGAGTCTGTAGCGGTCATAAACGGATATCAAGTTCTGCTTGGGGATACGGGCAATGATTTGGAAAGAGAAAATGGGTATTTAAACATACTTCTCCAAAAAAAAGCTGATGGAATGGTTTTACTAACGGCGAGAATGAAATCGAAGAACATTGAGGAAATGGCGCTCAAATATCCTGTAGTTTTGGCATGTGAATATATAGAAGGTTCAGCCATCCCCACCGTTTCTATTAATAATATCAGCGGGGCTCAAAAAGCAACAGAATATTTGGTTAAGCTGGGACATAAAAGAATAGGATTTATATCAGGTCCTCTAGGCGGAGTGATAGGGCAGGATCGATTAAAGGGATTTTATCAGACAATGGCACGATACAACCTGACAATTGAATCCGTTCTAGTGCAGGAGGGTAATTTTTCTTATGAAAGCGGTTTTAATATAATGAATCAATTTTTAGCTCTTAATCATCCTCCGACAGCTGTGTTCGCAGCCAATGATGAGATGGCATTTGGAGCTATAAATGCTATTTCTTCAAAAGGATTAAGTGTTCCACATGATATTTCCGTAGTAGGATTTGATGATATAAAATTTTCATCTATTTTCAAACCGACTCTTACAACCATCTCACAGCCAGCTTATGAGATGGGCACGATGGCAATGAAATTACTTATAAAGTTGATGAATAAGGAAGAAATTGAAAGACATCAATATCTAATGGAAGATCAGCTTATCATACGTGATTCATGCTCAACACATATTTCATAAAGGAATAAGAGTTCTTTTGAAAATGTATCTGATGATTTAAATCTTCTTGTTTTTTAAAAATTAAGATGTAATCGATTACAAATGGTTTGGAAAAGAATTATTTAATATCCGATTAAAAAGGGATTTTTAGTTTAGATTTCTGATAAGTACAAGTACAGGTAGTAAAAACACCTTCTTCTTATAATAAATTTAAAAATATAGTCTTTGTCTACAATGATTTGTAATCGATTACATGTATTTTGGTTCAATTATTTCTTATCTAAATAATTTAGGGAGGTGATGAAATCCCAGTATTAATACACCATGTACTCATAAGGAATCTTTAAAGATAGGGGAGAAACCATGAAACTAGGATATCAGACAAATACGTGGGGCGGGGTAGTAGGGCATCCTGCCGGAGTCACTTCGATAAAAGACCTTTATTACCTTGCAAATGGATCAACAGAAGAAGCTTTAAAAGATATTGCAGAAGTTGGATATAAAGGATTTGAAATGTTTGACGGAAATCTAATGGAATTTAAAGATAGAAAAGAAGAATTTAGAGCATTGCTGAACCGTTACTCTTTAGACTTTATTGGAGTTTACACTGGAGGGAATTTTATTTTCCCGGATATTTTGGAAGAGGAATTATTAAAAATTGATGAAGTTGCGGCTCTTGCTTCTGAACTAGGAGCGCAGCATCTAGTAATTGGCGGAGGAGCTATCCGTGCGAATGGTATTTTAGAAAGTGATTACGCTGATTTAGGCAATGCTCTTAATCGAGTAGTAGTAATTGCGGAGAAATATAATCTTATTCCAAGCTATCACCCGCATTTAGGAACAAACGTAGAGGCTCCAGACCAGTTGGACAAATTAATGGCACTAACAACGATTAATTTATGTCCGGATACAGCGCATATCGAAGCAGGTGGAGGGAATCCGGTAGAAGTAATTAAAAAATATGCAGATCGCATTAAATATATTCATTTCAAAGATTATTATAATGGAGAATTTCTTCCTTTAGGAGAAGGACATCAAAAGTTTGATCAGATGATCCAAGTGCTGGATGGAATTGGGTATAATGAATGGCTTACAGTAGAATTAGATAGCTATAATGAACCGAAAAAAGGAGCAGAAATCAGCTTTAACTTCTTATTAAGTTTTGAAACGGCAAATAAGTCTTAAGGTCAAGAAGAAAGTAGCAGAGATAATATATTAGGAACTTGAAGCCTAATTTACCATAACGATATAGCAGATGTTATTTAAAAGATAGTAGATCGGAATAAATAGACTACTTTCATAGGAGGAGAATAAAAATGAAAAAGTTAAACGTAGGTATGATTGGCGGAGGATTTATGGGGAAGGCGCATGCACTTGCTTATGCAGGTATGCCAATGTTTTTTTGGCCAGCGCCAGCAATTCCTCAACGACACACAGTCGTTGATGTGACCGAAGAGTTAGCAAAAGATGCAGCGGAACGTTTAGGATTTGAAAACTATTCATCTGATTGGAGAAAGGTAGTAGAAGATCCTGAAATTGATATTATTGATATTGTAACACCAAATGACTCTCATGCAGAGATTGCCATTGCAGCTGCCAAAGCAGGTAAACATATCATTTCAGAAAAACCGTTAGCACGAACTGCAGCAGAAGCAAAAACAATGCTTGATGCAGTAAAAGAAGCAGGCGTTAAACATATGGTCGCATTTAACTATCGCAGAACACCAGCCGTTGCTCTAGCAAAAAAATATATTGAGGAAGGAAGAATCGGAAAGATTTTAAACTTCCGAGGTACGTACCTGCAAGACTGGTCTGCGGATCCTAACTCGCCTTTATCATGGCGCTTCCAAAAAGAACGAGCTGGTTCAGGTGCATTAGGTGATATTGGAACACATGTGATTGACTATGCAAGATATCTTGTGGGTGACATTTCAGAGGTAATGGCTGTTGCAAAGACATGGATTGGTGAAAGACCGATTCAAAGTGGTGTTGTAGATAAACTAGGAACTGTAAAAGCAGAAGCTGATGTACCAAAAGGCAAAGTTGATGTAGACGATGAGTTTTCAACTTTAATTAAATTTGATAACGGCGCAGTAGGAAGTATTGAAGCCACTCGTAATGCCTGGGGCCGCAACAACTTCTTAACATTTGAAATTCACGGAGAGAAAGGTTCATTATACTTTAACTATGAACGCCGTGATGAGCTTCAAGTATGTTTCTCCGATGATCCAAGTGATAGCCGCGGATTCAGAACGGTTTATACAGGACCTGCACATCCATATGGAGAAGGTCTATGGCCAATCCCGGCATTAGGAATTGGGTACGGGGAAACAAAAATTATTGAAACATATGATTTCCTCAAATCAATCGCTGAAGATACAAGCGTATCACCAGATTTTGAAGACGGTTATCAAATCGCCGTTATTTCAGATGCTATCCTTGAATCAGCTGAAAAAGGTGTATGGGTTAATCTTACAGAAAATTTAGTGAAAGCTTAAATAATAGTTTAGTAGTGGCTAGTCCTAGTAGACTAGCCTTTATTAGAAATAGAGTTGTTGATTTGTGATTCGGATCAATAGAGGCAAGTCAGCAAGCGGCTATAAAGGTTTTAATTCTCTTTTTAGCTACTACGTAAGTAACAGAAATCATGGAAAATACAGTTTATTAAGGTGGAGAAAGAAATGGAAAAAATAAAAGTTGGAGTTATTGGGACAGGGTTTATTGGACCTACTCATATTGAGGCTATCAGAAGACTCGGTTTTGTAGAAGTAGTTGGATTAGCAGAACATGGGCAGGAAGTAGCAGAACAAAAAGCGGTTGAACTTGGAATTCCGAAAGCTTATGGGGATTATCGTGACATGTTAAAAGACAGTGAGATTCAAGTTGTTCATAACTGTACACCTAATCACCTTCACTTTCAAATTAATAAAGAAATTATTCAAGCAGGCAAACATGTGTTATCGGAGAAACCATTAGCTATGTCTAGTGAAGAGTCAGCCGAGCTATTGAAATTAGCTAAAGAGCACCAGGTCGTACATGGTGTAAACTTTAACTACCGCCAATTTCCGATTGTAAAGCAATTAGAAACAATGATCAGAAACGGTGAGTTAGGGAAAGTCAACTTAGTGCACGGAAGTTATTTACAAGACTGGTTATTGTTCGAAACAGACTTTAATTGGCGTTTAGCTCCTGAAGTCGGAGGGAAATCACGAGCGGTAGCGGATATCGGTTCTCATTGGTGTGATACAGTTCAATATGTAACAGGTAAAAAAATCGTCGAAGTTTTTGCTGATCTAGCAACTGTTATACCAGTAAGAAAAAAATCTACTTCTCAAGGCTCTACTTTTGGGGGACAAAAAGGACAAGAAGAAGCATATGAAGATGTTCCGATTAACACAGAAGACTACGCATCTGTTCTTGTACGTTTTGAAGACGGGGTAAAAGGCTTATTTACTGTGTCTCAAGTAAGTGCAGGGCGAAAAAATAGGCTAAGCTTCGAAATCGCTTGCAGTCAAAATTCTGCTTTTTGGAATCAAGAAGAACCAGAAAAGTTGTGGATTGGCTATCGAGATCAACCAAATCAAACTCTTCTTGCAGATCCTACTTTATTTAATCCTGAAGCAAAATCGTCCATTCATCATCCGGGGGGCCATAATGAAGGCTGGCCAGATGCATTAAAAAATGGATTGTTGAATTTCTATACTTTTATTCGAGAAGGTAAAAATCCTTTAAGTGATAAAGCGACTTTCGCGACATTTGAAGATGGACATATGTCCATGTGCATTACCGACGCCATTTTAGCAAGTCATGAACAACAAAAATGGATGAAAGTGAAGGTAAAGCAGGAGGTACGTGCATGAAATTAGGGGTGTTTACAGTTCTTTATCAAAACTTGCCTTTTGAAGAGATGCTGGACAAACTATGTGAAATGGGTGTAGAGGCCGTTGAATTGGGCACAGGCAATTATCCAGGAAACAGTCATTGTAATCCGGATGAATTACTAGAGAACTCAGAGAAATTAAAAACATTTCAAGCTGCCCTTACAAGTAGAGGACTTACAATAAGTGGTCTAAGTTGTCATGGCAATTTACTGCATCCAAATAAGATGGTTGCCAAAAAGGCTCATGATGTGTGGAGAAAAACAGTTTTACTAGCTGAGCGTTTAGAAGTGCCGGTGATTAACGGATTTTCTGGGTGCCCAGGTGATCACCCAGGTGCCAAAAATCCGAACTGGGTAACCTGTTCTTGGCCGCCGGAATATACGGAAATCCTAGATTGGCAATGGAATGAAGTAGTCATTCCTTACTGGAAAGAGGAAGTGAAATTTGCAGAGTCACACGGTATCCATCAAATTGCGCTTGAAATGCACCCGGGTTTTGTTGTGTATAACCCTGAAACTCTCTTGAAATTAAGAGAGCATGCTGGGCCAAGTATTGGAGCTAATTTTGATCCAAGCCATTTGATTTGGCAAGGGATTAATCCAGTAGAAGCCATTAAAAAACTTGGTCGAGAAGAGGCTCTCTTTCATTTTCATGCAAAAGATACGTATTTGGATCAGGCAAATATTAGTGTTAATGGAGTATTAGATACAAAACATTACAGTGATACTTTGAATCGTTCGTGGACATTTAGATCCGTAGGATATGGTCAAAACGAAAAAGTATGGAAAGATATGGTGAGTGCGCTTCGTGCGGTGGGATATGACTATGTGATATCCATTGAACATGAAGATATGCTAGCTTCGTTAGATGAAGGATTAAGTAAGGCCATCTCTTTATTAAAAGGCGCACAATTTAAAGAACAATTAACTGAAATGTGGTGGGCGTAACAGTATATTTCCTATATAGTTAATGATAAATACCCAGATGGGTATTTATCATTAAACATTGAAGAGACCCATCTAATGAGTAAATATGACTGTCAGCATTGTTAAATATATAATTTTGAGGTGATTAAAATGAATGCGATTTCAAAAAGAGAGCAAAACACCAAAGGTCTTCCATCAGCAATGATTTGGGGCTATATCGCAACTCTAATTTTTATGGTAGGAGATGGTCTAGAACATGGTTGGCTTTCACCGTATCTTATTGAACATGGCTTAACCGTTCAACAATCTTCTACTCTCTTTGCAGCATACGGGGCTATATTAGCAATCGCCTCCTACTTTTCGGGTGTCCTTACAGAAGCATGGGGCCCGAGAAAGGTTATGATAGCAGGCTTGGTTATCTGGTTAGTTGGTCAAGTTCTTTTTATTGAATATGGTCTAAAACCACATAATTATGCAGTTATGTTACCGACTTATGCTATTCGAGGATTTGGTTATCCTTTATTTTGCTACTCGTTTTTAGTTTGGGTTACTTATCGCAGTCCTGACCGTATTTTAGCTACGGCAATAGGGCTATTTTGGGCAGCATGGAGTGGCGGTCTTTATGTTGTTGGAAGTTATTTTCCAGCTTATATGATTCCGAAAATCGGATATATCGGATTAATGTGGAGTGCGGTCGTATGGGTGTTAATCGGTGGACTAATTGGAGTTGTTGTTGTAAAAGGCCAAGTACATGAACGTGAGGGTAATGGCAAGGAAAAATTGAAAAGTTTACTCAGTGGACTAACTATTTGTATTGAAAAGCCAAAAATTGCAATAGGAGGAGTTGTTCGTATAATAAACTCGACCGGCGTAGGTGCTCTTCCAATCTTTTTCCCTCTATACTTATCCTCTGAATATGGATACAGTACAGAAGAATGGTTACAAGTATGGGGAACTATGTGGGTGGCCAATATCTCTTTTAACTTAGTCATTCCCTATATCAGTGACAAATGGTTAGGGTGGCGAAAAACAATTATGTGGATTGGCAGTTTCGGTTGCGGTGTAATGACTCTGGTTATGCTTTATACGCCTCAAATGTTTGGGCATAATTTCTGGGCATTAACTGTGGTAGGTATATTTTTTGGAATCGTTCTATGTGGTTATGTACCACTCTCTGCTCTAGTAAGTTCATTAGCACCTGAAAAGAAAGGCTCAGCTATGGCTATTGTAAGTTTTGGGGCTGGAATGTCTTACTTTATTGCACCTGCAATTGTAGGAACATTCATTGGTAGCATGGGTGTACACGGAGTTATGTGGATATTTGCTAGTTTGTATTTTGTTAGTGCTATTTTGATGATATTTATGAAATTACCTGGTGAAGAAAAACAAAACAAGAGCAGTTATTCATCTGAGAAACAAGTCGGTTGAAAGTAAGGACAATCAATATGGCAGACAGGCTTTTATACTGTTTTAACGAAGTACTTAAGTGAATAAATGTCATATAACAAACATAATAAAAAAGTCCTTGAAATTCAAATAATTTCATGGATTTTTTTATTTTCCTAATGGACAAGTTAACAGGTGAATTTTTTAGAGATATTAGCAATGTATGGGGTATTTTATACTTCCATTTAAAGAACCTCTGCCTAAAGGGTATGAATCGAATGAGATAATTGCAGAACTAAAATATCCATCGTATTAAGGTTGTTCATATGCAAAATTAATAAATAATTCTTCTTTCTTAGCCCTTTCTTCTGCTCTAATTCTTAGTCAGTGATCTCCTCCACATTTAATAAAGCAATTACCTATTTGCTCTTGTAGAGTAAAGCTCTCTCTTTTGATGTGTTTCTTCTATTGATGATAAAGAAAGAATAAATAAACTCTAAGAATGTAGCTAAAGCTAGAATAGGCACCGTAACCTTAATTTATAATACCAAAAGTACTTGCTGTATCAACTGATAAAAGAAACAATCGAAGTGACTAAAGAAACTATTGATACCTTTAACACATTAAAAAAATTCTCCATATAACTGACCATTTTTGGTATGTATTAACATGAAATCAGTAGGATATTTAAGTTAATGTAGAGAAGAAATTGCGAATAATTGAAACAAATAGGCAGATTTAATCATTCTTCAAATGTTCCTATTTTTTTTTGCCTCTTGTTGTTGATTAACAAGCACTATCTAAGATAAATCGTACTCATTATTAAAAATACGTCTTATAACAGACATTGTAAATCTAACCAATAATAAGGAAAAAGAGAGAGAATAAAAAGTAGTTGTCCAATTCCATCCATTTTTATATTTAATAAGGCGTGTATTTTTTTCTAGCCACAGCTCAGCACTACTCATAGGTATACTGAAATACAGAACTTTTAAAAGGCACTGAATGATACGGGAATCCTTAGTTAGTTGATTATAAAAGACACACGTAATTGGGAAAAGTATGTAATCAAACAACACGCTTGTTTTAACTTGTTTTGGAAATCGGGTGGGATATTGAACATAGCCTCTTTTTACAACCAGATTATCGACCAATGATGCATAGTAACTTTTTATAAAGAAAACAAGGAGCCATTCCTTTGCAAGTGGTTTTTTTATTAAATATATAAAAGAACTAATACCAAAGAGATAAAGGACTTTTATAAGGTTTATTTCAAATTTTCGACCCAATGTTTAGCACCTCCACAAAGATAGTTTATCTTTGATGTAGGAGGTTATACTAAGGAAATTCCAATTTTAGATCAGTAAACAGTGAATAAGCAAGGTTCTATTTTGGTATAAAATTGTTTCCTGGTTATGAACATTTTCACTTAAATTAACGGGTAGCAAATGCTTAATATGTACAATCGCTTTCTCACTTATTTGAAATACAAACGGTCACCGTGACTCTAGACAAGCTGGCGAGAAGGTTTGCTCTTTAGTTTTCTTGACGGATTGGCTTATACCCGTGCTAGAGCTGGACATTCTATAAAATATAAAAGAATAATCACAGGGACAGCTCTACTTTTTCAAAGAGGAAAGGATCCGTCCCTGTGATTAAAAACTTATTTTCTTTTGAGAAGCCAGTCTTGAAAATCGGTGGCAACTACTCTTTCACCTGTGATTCCCTCTGCAGCAGCTGAGGCTAAAAAAACAATCGGCTCGGCCATAACCCTTGGATCTAATAGCTGGAATTTTGATTCAATCTCTTTTCGAACTTCGTCCGGAATCATCCCGGTAGTAGTGGCACCACCCGGTAAAAGCATATTCACCATAATTCCATATTCTTTTAAATCTTCGGCCATTATATATGAGAGTGATTCAGTGGCTGCCCTCGATGGTCCATAAGGTACAAAACCCTTTCTTTTCATAGTCTCATGATTCATAGAAATATTAATCATTCGCCCATGACCTTGTTCCATCATTAAAGGAGCAAACCCTCGAGCTACTAAAAAATATCCTGTGAGATTGATATCAATTAAATCTCGAAACCCTTCTGGTGTTACTTTGAAAAATGGCTGAGGCTCGACTAAAAAACGCGGGTTTACTGTCCTCATCCCAATTCCCGCATTATTGACGAGAACATCGAGTTTCCCCCATTCTCTTTTCACCCATTTGACCGCGTTATTGACGGATTGTTCTGATCGAACATCTAAAGGAATTCCAACAGCAGAATAACCCTCGCGCTTTAATTTCTCTACTGCTTGATCCAATTTAGTTCCACCTCTAGAAGCTAACGCCACCGTGGCTCCAGCTTGAAGCAAAGCCTCCGCCATGGAAAATCCTAGGCCGCTTGAAGCACCTGTTACGAGTGCATGGATATTTCTTAACTTTTTTGTGTCCATTGGTATTTTCCCTCCGAAATGTTATTAAACCACTGACTGATACAGTATTCTAGGTAATCATCACTTTATACGAAATTTCTTTAAAAAGCAAAGCTATGATAAAAGAGTAGTGAACTTAAATTGCTAAAGAGGCAGTTTAGCTTAAATACATTTCTTCATAAAGTTAAAAAAGAAAATTTCCCTAATTTCTTATTTATAATTGCTTAACGTTGATTCGAGAATATTAAACTTCGCTACCTGCTAATTGAATTCTACTTCATATGGAGACCTTTAAATTAAAGTGTTTCCTTTCTTCTGACAGACTTATTAAATTTCGAAAACAATCAATGCAATCATCTTTTCGTATAGAAAACTTATTAAGAAACATGCATTAGAAAAACTATAAATCATATATATGAGATATCCCGTTTGAATGTTTGAGGAGGATATTATGAAACCTATGTTACCTAGTGAAAAACATTTCGGTAATTTAGAACTAGTTTATGCGTTTTATGGGGCTATGCCTACAGGTGTTACTGTTTCAGAAACCGGTCGTATTTTCATTTGCTTTCCGAAATGGGGAGACGATGTTAAATTTACAGTGGCGGAAATTGTTGAAGGTAAATTGCAGTCTTATCCCAATTTACAAACCAATTTGGTTAACTCCGAAAATATCACAATGACTTTTATCAGTGTCCAAAGTGTAGTTGCTGATGGAAGGGGAACGCTTTGGATATTGGATACGGCGGCACCAAATTTTTCTGAACCTATTAAAGGGGGAGCAAAATTAGTCGCTGTTGATTTAGAAACCAATACAATAAGAAAAGTATATACCTTTACAGAAGATGTTGTTCTACCTACAACTTA
>Ga0114955_1000338_pt1 | contig 24690 bp, 25 predicted proteins | sample Porto_5metaG_FD_87302 | JGI IMG/M metagenome (GOLD analysis project Ga0114955, IMG submission 87302) | Marine algal microbial communities from Porto, Portugal - Porto_5 metaG | ecosystem: Host-associated > Algae > Red algae > Unclassified | place: Portugal: Porto | collected 2015-02-02 | reverse complement strand
TTCGGTTCGCCTTAGCTTCGCTAATGCATAAGAGCCCCTAATCGCTAAAGCGATTTTCTTCTTCGGTTCGCCTTAGCTTCGCTAATGCATAAGAGCCCCTAATCGCTAAAGCGATAAGGGGCTCTAAAATTCTAATAGTTTCTTTTTCATAGCGTATTCAACTAATTCTGGTTTTGTTTTTAATCCTAATTTGTTCATAATATGTGTTTTATGTGCTTCTACTGTTTTTACAGAAACAAATAATTTTTCAGCAATTTCTTTATTACCGTACCCTTTAGCTATCAACGGTAATATTTCTAATTCGCGTTTTGATAAAATTTTAAAGGGATCAGACCCATCTGTAGGTTCTTGGTTGTTGTTATTAACGAATTCATTAACAAGTGATGTTGTTAATTTCATATCGACATAAGTATCTCCTTGATAAACAGTTCTAATCGCAAGAATTAATTGTTCATCAGGCGCATTTTTTAAAATATAGCCCTTTGCACCATTTCTAAGTACATGAAATAAATATTCTTCGTCATCATACATTGTTAATATTAATATTTTAGTCTCCGGAAAACTTTCATTGATTTTGCTTGTCGCTATTAAACCAGATTCACCTGGTGGCATACTTAAATCCATAAGAAGAACGTCTGGTTTATGTTCTAACACCTTTTGATATGCTTCAACACCGTCAGCAGCTGTAGCCACTACTTCCATATCTTGTTGATAGTTTAATATCATGGAAAAACCTGTTCGAACAACTGCATGATCATCAGCTATCACAATTTTCAATTTAATTCCCCCAAAAATTTTCACAAAGGTACTTCTAATGTAACTATTGTACCTTTATCAATATGTGTTTCTATATCTACATGCCCGTACACTAATTCAGCACGCTCGCGCATACCGTATAAACCTAGTCCAGATCCTTTTGGTTGAGAATTTGGATTAAATCCGTATCCATGGTCAATAATTTCTGCAATTAAATTATCATTATTTTTTTGAATCATTACATCTACTTCACTAACACCTGCATATTTTAACGCATTATAAATCGCTTCTTGAACTACACGATAAACAACTGTTTCAACTTCACTATCAAAACGTTGCTGTGAAATATTAGATGTGTAATTAATTTGCATTCCGAAATTTTCTTCAAACTGTTTAAAATAAGATTTAAATGCGGCTTCTAAACCTAAATCATCTAATGAAGCTGGTCTTAATTCAACAGATAAATTTCTAACATCATCGACTAATTGAGACATGATACCCTCAATATTTTCAACATCATTCAATATTTTTTCTCTATCCTGTTGGTACTTTAATAAGCGTAATTGAACGTTTATATTTAAAAGTTCTTGAACTAGACTATCATGTAATTCTCTCGAAATACGTTTACGTTCATTTTCTTGTGCAGAAATGGTTTTTCTTATCATCCTACGTTGGTTCATTTTTTCTTGACGTTCAATCTGAGGTGCAACATCTTGCAAAGTAAATGCATTGATACCTTTTTCTTTATCAATTGTTTGATATGTAGCAGTAAATGGTGCAATTTCTCTTTGATTAGTTTTCATAAAAACTTGAAATGTAGATCTATTAGGTTGTTCTACATCTAAAAAACAATTTTTACATGATTGCAAATCAAATTCATTGGTATAACCTTCACATCTACGACATATTGCATTGGTCATCGTACTATAATTATCTTCCATTGAAATCACTTCATTAGCTGCTTCATTCATAGCTATTACTTTGCCATCATTATTAACAAACACAATTTTCTCATTTGTGCACTCATAATATTTTTTCAATAAAGTTTCAAGTTTGATATCATCATGTCCCAACAATTTAATCACCTAATATCTTCTTTTAATTCACCTAGTCGCTCATTGATAATAATATTTTCTATATTATCAGGCAATGGTTTGTGATTTCTTTGGCCAAATAGTATTACACCATAAACTTGGTTATTAAAGCAAAGTGGTACTGCTATCACCGCTGTTAAACTTTCACTTAATAAAATGGGATATTTTACTTTTTCATCTGGTGACAGCGCCATATCTACATTAGAAATTAGCATTCTTTTCCCTGTTTTCATGACGTTACCAGCTAATCCACGACCTTTTCGTAGAACGATAAGTTTATATCTATCGTTGTTATTTCCGGATACATATTGCCATTTTATTGGGGAATAAGTACTTGAATGCTCACAAAATGCAATCGCTGCAAAATCGACGCCTTCTTCTTCTCTTAATTTATCAATATTGTATTGAATATTTTGCAGTTTCATATTTAAACCTGGAGTCATTATCATTCCACCTTTGGATCATTACAATTTATTTTTTCGATATATAATATATCTTCTATTAGTATAAGATAACGGTACACTCCATACATGAACTAAACGTGTAAACGGCCAACATGCTAATATTGTGAATCCTAATAATACATGAATTTTAAATTGAAGTGGTACCTCTAACATTAATTCGGCATGAGGTCTAAATAAAAATAACTGTCTAAACCACACTGAAATTGTTTCACGATAGTTAAATCCTTCATTTGTTATATTAGTAACAAGCGTTGAGTAACATCCCATAAAAATAATTAAAAGTAATAAAAAATTCACGAAGATATCAGAAAATGAACTCAAGCGTCTTACATTTTCAAATGTTATACGTCTTGCTGTTAACAATAACATACCAATCAATGTCATTATACCAAAAATGCTTCCTATATAAACGGCACCAAAATGATAAATTCCTTCAGTAACACCTAATGCTTCTGTCCATGATTCCGGTATTGCCAAACCAACAACATGACCAAAAAACACAGGAATAACTCCTAAATGAAATAATAGACTTCCCCATTTAAGTTGTTTCTTTTCAATTAATTCACTAGACTTGGCTGTCCAAGAAAATTGATCATATTTATATCTTGCAATATGTCCTATAATAAAAATCATCAAACATAAGTAGGGATAAATGACCCACAAAAATTGACTAATCATGTTGCGTCACTCCTTCTGGTGACTTTAGACATAATTTTAATGTCTTACGTAATGCTTGGATAACATATCCATAAGGATGATTATGTTTACCAAGCTCATTTGCCAATGCATACGTACCGTCTTCAATAATCATAATTACAAGTTGAATATTTTCTTCCGCTCTATCATCGCCATACCATTCGATAGTTTGTAGAAATTCTAACATTAACGGTAGATAATCAGATAATTCATTATCTACCATTTTTAATCCAAACATTTCGTATAATACTTTAAGTTTGGCTAACATTTGTCCTCGTTCTTTTTGAGTTTCAAATTTGTTATATGTCATATATAATGGAGAATTTTTACTGAAATCAAACGTATCAGTATAAATTTGTTTTGCTTCAGACAAAGTATAATTCATCATAACTTCTCTAAAATTAACAATATCTTGATAACCAGGGTGTTGTGAAGTAATGGATTCATTAAACACATTTTCATTAAATGTTAATTTTTCTGGAAAGCTTAATAACATTGCTATATAACCAAAACTATCTTGATATTTTTTTAAATTATCGAAATTAATCACGGAATATCCCTCCATAAAAGTTTTCATTATATATTTCTTGGCCTGTTTTTCCAGAGCCAACTGCAACGCCGCATCCTTCACAATTTGCACCGAAGTTCTCTCCACCATATCCTTGAGATCCTTGAGCATGATAAGTATCTAAATATGTTTCTTTATGTGATGTTGGTATTACAAAGCGTTCTTCATATTTTGCTAAACCTAATAATCGATACATATCAGAAACTTGTCTTTCGGTAAGATCTAAAGCATCTAACTTTTTAACATCAAATGGTCTATTAGTCACTTTAGCTCTCATATAGCTACGCATCATTGCCATTTTTTGTAATGATTTTTTCACTGGTTCAGTATCTCCAGCAGTAAACATATTAGCTAAATATTCGATAGGTAATCTCATTTCTTCAATTGCTGGGAAAATCATGTCTGGATCTTGTTGCGTATTTTTACCTTCGAAATAACTCATGATTGGGCTTAATGGTGGACAATACCAAACCATTGGTAAAGTACGATATTCTGGATGTAATGGAAATGCTAATTTATATTCAATAGCCAATTTATATATTGGTGATTGTTGTGCCGCTTCAATCCATTCGTGGTTGATACCATCTTTTTCAGCTTGAGCAATAACATCTTCGTCATATGGATCTAAAAATAATTCTAATTGTTTTTCATATAAGTCTTGTTCATTTTCAGTTGATGCGATTTCTTCAACGCGATCAGCATCATATAAAAGTACGCCTAAATATCTCATACGACCTGTACATGTTTCTGAACATACAGTAGGCATACCTGCTTCAATTCTTGGGAAACAAAATGTACATTTTTCTGCTTTATTTGTTTTCCAGTTGAAGTAAACTTTTTTATAAGGGCAACCAGTCATGCAATATCTCCAACCTCTGCATGCATCTTGGTCAACCAATACAATACCATCTTCATCTCTTTTATACATTGCACCTGAAGGACATGATGCTACGCAACTTGGGTTTAAGCAGTGTTCGCAAAGTCTAGGTAAATACATCATAAATGTTTCATCAAATTGGAATTTAATATCTTCTTCAATTTTTTGGATGTTAGGGTCTTTAGGGCCTGTAACATTAGCACCTGCTAAATCATCTTCCCAGTTAGGTCCCCATTCAATATCCATATTTTTCCCAGAAATAACGGAATACGCTCTTGCTACTGGTGAATGGTTACCTTGTTTAGCTGAAGTTAAATGTTCATAGTTATAATTCCATGGTTCATAATAGTCTTGTATTAAAGGCATATCTGGGTTATAAAAGATTTTACCTAAAGCAATCTTAGACCATTTACTACCTGATTTAAGTTGTAATTTTCCTTTTTTATTTAAAACCCAACCACCTTTGTAATGTTCTTGGTCTTCCCATCGTTTCGGATATCCTGTACCTGGTTTAGTTTCAACGTTGTTAAACCACATATACTCAGCACCTGGTCTATTTGTCCATGTGTTTTTACATGTAACACTACAAGTATGACATCCTATACATTTATCTAAATTCAACACCATTGCGATTTGCGCTTTAATCTTCAAGCCAATTGACCTCCTTCATTTTTCTAACTGCAACGTAAACATCTCTTTGATTTCCTATCGGACCGTAGTAGTTAAAATGATAGCTAATTTGAGCATATCCTCCGACTAATTGTGTCGGTTTCAAATGTATTCTAGTTGGTGCGTTATGTGAACCACCTCTTGTATCTGTAATTTCAGATCCAGGTGTTTGAATATGTTTATCTTGAGCATGATACATAAACATTGTTCCTTGAGGCATTCTGTGAGAAATAACCGCTCTAGCAGTAACAACACCGTTTCGGTTGTAAACTTCTAACCAATCATTATCTTTAATATCATGTGCCTCAGCATCTACATTCGAAATCCAAACATTTGGACCACCTCTGAATAGTGTCAACATATGTTTATTATCTTGATACATTGAATGAATATTCCATTTACCATGTGGTGTAAGGTAACGTAATACTAATGCATCCGTGCCGCCTTTAATTTTTTTATCTCTCGTACCAAATACCATTGGCGGTAAAGTTGGTTTATATATTGGTAGACTTTCACCAAATTGTTGGAACACTTCATGGTCTAAATAATAACTTTGTCGTCCAGTTAATGTTCTAAATGGTACTAAACGTTCAATATTAGTTGTAAATGGAGAATAACGTCTTCCATTTTTATTTGAACCTGGAAATACCGCTGTTGGTATAACTTCTCTAGGTTGCGATGTAATATTTAAAAATGTAATTTTTTCAGAAGCTCTTTCACTAGATATATCTGCTAATTTCATACCTGTTTGTTGTTCTAAATCTTGGTAAGATTTTTGAGATAATTTCCCATTAGTAGCTGATGAAATATTTAGCATGGCATCTGCAACATTTCGTGCTGAATGAATACGTGGTTTATCATTTTTAATTGAGTCTGGATCGGTATCATTCCATGTACCTAACATACTTTTAAGTTCTTCATATTGATCTTTAACGCTAAAGCTAACTCCATGTGCGCCTATTTTACCTGTCTCAAGTTTAGGTCCTACTGTAACGTATTTATCATAGATTAGTGTGTAATCTCTTTCTACGATTGAAAAGCTAGGCATTGTTTGACCAGGAATCGGATCAATTTCACCTTTAGACCAATCTTTTACAATTCCGAGTGGCGTACCTATTTCTTGTTTTGAGTCATGACCTAATGGTGATGTAACCACATCTTTAAATGTACCTGGAAGATAATCTTTAGCCATTTCAGATACTGCTTTAGCTAATGTTTTATAAATATCCCAATCTGAACGTGATTCCCATAATGGATCAATAGCCGGATTAAATGGATGAACATATGGATGCATGTCTGTTGATGATAAATCGTGTTTTTCGTACCAAGTCGCTGCCGGTAAAACAATATCAGAATATAATGGCGTTGCTGTCATTCTAAAATCAAGTGATACTAATAAATCTAATTTTCCTGTTGTTTCTTCTCTCCATTTGATTTCTTCAGGTTTGTCATCTTCGTTTGGTGAAGCTAATAAACCTGATTTCGTACCTAATAGATGTTTCATGAAATATTCTTGTCCTTTAGCAGAACTTGATATTAAATTTGAACGCCAAACAAACAATGTTTTAGGATGATTTTTTCTTAAATCTGGATCTTCTACTGCAAATTTAGTTTTCTTAGATGTCACTTCATCTATAGCGCGTTTAAGAATTGCTTCATTTGAATTGTCACCATTTTCTTTAGCTTCTTCACCAAATAACAAACTATTTTTGTCAAATTGAGGATATGATGGTAACCAACCTAATTTTGCTGCTGTCACATTATAATCAGCAGGATGTTTATGTTTAATATTTTTAGCTAAAGGTGATTTTAATTTATCTACATCTGATTCTTCGTATTTCCATTGATCAGTAGCAAAGTAAAACCAACTAGTTCCATTTTGTAAACGTGGTGGTCCTTGCCAGTCTTTTGCAAATGCAAGTGTATTCCAGCCTTCTATTGGACGACATTTTTCTTGACCAACGTAGTGAGCCCATCCGCCTCCGTTAACGCCTTGGCAACCACATAACATAACTAAATTGAGTATTGCACGATAAATAGTATCTGAATTGAACCAATGGTTTACGCCAGCGCCCATAATAATCATTGAACGACCTTCAGTATCAATAGCATTTTGTGCAAATTCTTTAGCTACTTGAGTGACTAAATTACTTTTAATACCTGTTATTTCTTGTTGCCATGCTGGAGTATATTTAGAATCTTTATCTTCATAACTATCTGCTTCTAAATCATGGTTAAATCGACGTACGCCATATTGACTTGCCATTAAATCAAATACTGTTGTGATATATGTTTCTGTTCCGTCAGCTAAAGTGACTTTTTTAGTAGGAATAGGTCTTTCAAATATTCCATCACCATTACTATCAAAATATGGAAATTGAATTTGCTGTAATTCATATTCACTATCAGCCATGGATAATGAAGGATCTATTTTGTTTCCTTCATCATCTTCTAATTTAAGATTCCATTGTTTGCCTTCTTCCCATCTTTGTCCCATTGTGCCGTTAGGTACTGTTAACTCATTTGAAATTTCATCAAAAATTAATGGTTTCCATTCCCCATTTTCAGTTTGTTGACCTAAATCAGTAGCTCTTAAAAATCTGCCTGCTTTAAATCCATTTTCATCTTTATCTAACATCAATACGAAAGGCATATCAGTGTATTGTTTAGCGTAATCAATGAAACGTTGGTTTGGTTTGTTTATATAATATTCTTGTAAAATGACGTGTGTCATTGCTTGCGCCACTGCTGCATCTGTACCAGGATTAGGCGCTAACCAATTGTCCGCAAATTTAACGTTCTCTGCATAATCCGGTGCTACAGAAATAACTTTAGTACCTTTATATCTAACTTCTGTCATAAAGTGAGCGTCCGGTGTACGTGTTAAAGGTACATTTGAGCCCCACATAATAATATATGATGCGTTATACCAATCACTTGATTCAGGTACATCAGTTTGTTCTCCCCAAATCTGTGGAGAGGCAGGTGGTAAATCTGCATACCAATCATAAAAGCTAAGCATTTCGCCGCCGAGTAAATTAATAAAACGTGCACCTGCAGCGTAACTCACCATTGACATTGCAGGTATAGGCGTAAATCCTGCAATTCTGTCAGGTCCATCTTTTTTTATTGTGTATAATAATTGAGCTGCTATGATATCAGTAACATCTTTCCAATTAGATCTTACATGGCCACCCATACCTCTTGCAGATTTATACTGTTTAGCTTTTTCTTCATCTTCAACAATAGATGCCCATGCCGCAATTTTATTACCTTGATTTTCTTCTAGTGCTTCTTGCCAGAGTTCTAATAATTTTCCTCTTATATATGGATACTTAACTCTTAAAGGACTATATTCGTACCATGAGAATGATGCTCCTCTTGGGCAACCTCTAGGTTCGTATTCTGGCATATCAGGACCACAGCTTGGATAGTCTGTTTGTTGGTTTTCCCATGTAATAACACCATTTTTAACAAATACTTTCCATGAACATGATCCAGTACAGTTAACACCATGTGTAGTTCTAACTTCTTTATCATGGCTCCAACGTTCTCGATACATTTTCTCCCATTCTCTGCTTTTACTTTCTAATACTGACCAGTTCCCGTTAAATTTTTCTGTTGGTTTAAAAAAATTCAATCCAAATTTCCCCATATATATCCTCCTACACTAGCAAAGTGATTATCTATGTCCGTTAATTAATTTCGCTACTTTTTCTTATATTCAAATTGTATATTTTTTCACAAACTTTTTATATTAGGGAAAGTCCTAATTGAAGGTATAAATTCCCTATGATTTTTTATAATCTTTCAATATTCTTTTTAATAAAAAAAGACCACCTCTTATAGGTGGCCATACTGAAGTCTAAGACAAAGATATAATGTACTCTCTTTTTATTATTGAGTTAGTCATATTTAGGGCTAGCTCCCAAAGGAACAATATAGAATCTAGACTTTAATAAATTGATGATAATATTGATTTTTGATTTTTTCATATAATTGTTGTTGTGAAATATGGTATTTGTCTTTATTTTTTACTTCAATTATGCAACCATATCCTTCATCACTTAATATTTCGCATTTTTCCATTGCTCTTCCTTTTTCCCCTTGGACAATGTAAAAAGGTTGATCCGGTTTACTATCAATTTTAGATTCCACATAGTTAACGATATCTCCAATAATACAAACGCCTGGCATACCTTCAAGTTGATGAGATTTTATCTTTTGTTGAATATCGCTTAATGTTCCAATAATTACTTTTTCATCAAATAAGGAAGCTCGGAAAATAATAGCGATTGGAAAATTGATATCACTGAATTGTTGTATCTGATTTATTATTTTTGGAAGTCGTTTCACTCCCATATATATTGCTAATGTACCTTTATTAAGGAGCGGAGTAATATCCAACTGATTTTCTTGATTATCTTTAAAATGACCAGTTGAAAAAGTTACGTTTTTAGCTATACTTCTCATCGTCAACCCAATATTCATGGATTGTGCAGCAGCACTTGCAGAAGTTACTCCTGGAACTATTTCAAAATTGATATCTAAATCACTTAGTGTCTCAACTTCTTCATGTAAACGTCCAAATATCGCTGGATCTCCGCCCTTAAGCCTTACAACATGATTGTGTTCTGAAGCTGCCTTAACCATGAGTTGATTAATATTATCTTGTTGAATATGTTTGGTATAAGGTTTCTTTCCTACATCTACAATTTCTATTTCAGGTTTAGCATACTGTAAGATTAATGGATTTACCAATCTGTCATATAGAATAATATCTGCATTTTCTATAAGACGCTGCGCTTTCTTAGTTAGAAAATTAGGATTACCTGGTCCAGCACCTACTAAATATACTTGACCATAGTTACTTACAGACATATGAATATATCTCCATCGATAATTTCCACAGGATAAGTTTCTACACAACCGGTATCTGGTTCTTGCACATTACCAGTAGTTAAGTCTATTTTTTGGTCATGTAATGGACAATAAACAAAGTCTCCACTTACTGTGCCTTCTGATAATGGTCCTTGTTTATGTGGACATACATTATTCACTGCAAAAATTTTGCCTTCATTCGTTAAAAATAAACCAATTTCTTTATCTTTTACAATTACTTTTTTTCCAATGAGTGGTGTTAATTCATTCAAATTAGAAACTTTAATCTTTTCCATACTTTTCATAACTATACCCTCTCAACTTCAAAGATTTTTTGTGATGCTTTGTCATTGGCTATTGCTTGCCATGGTTCTTCTTTAATTGCTTGTTTAGCATCCATCACTCTATCGAATAAAGCTTGTTGGCGTTCAGGGTCCAATAAAACTTCTTTTACATTTTCAAATCCAAGACGTTCTAACCAAGGCGCTGTTCTTTCAGCATATATACCAGTTTCACGATAATATTGCATTAACGCACCGCACATACGTATTACGTCATCTTCGGTTTCTACTGTAGTTAAGAACTGTCCTTTTGTTACTTCAGTTCCTCCATTGCCACCAATATATAATTGGTATCCATTTTCAACAGAAATGACACCAAAGTCTTTCACACCAGATTCTACACAACTTCTAGGACAACCTGATACGCCCATTTTAAATTTATGAGGTGTATCAATATATTCAAAGGTTTTCTCTAATCTGATACCTAATCGTGTTGTATATTGCGTTCCAAAGCGACAAAATTCTTTACCAACACAACTTTTAACGGATCTTGTTTTTTTACCATATGCTGAAGCAGAACGCATACCTAAATCTTTCCATACTTGTGGAAGTTCATCTTTTTTCAATCCATATAACCCAACACGTTGTGATCCTGTTACTTTTACAAGAGGTACATCATATTTTTTAGCAACTTCACCAAGTCTAATTAATTGATCTGCATCTGTCACACCGCCACGCATTTGAGGTATTACAGAGAAAGTACCATCATTTTGAATATTTGCATGATATCTTTCATTTGCAAAACGTGATTCTTTTTCATCTTTATGTTCATATGGATATACCATATTCAAATAGTAATTAATAGCTGGACGACATTTAGGACATCCATTTTTATCTTTGAAATCAAGGACATGTCTAACTTCTTTTGATGTTTTTAAACCTTTTGCTCTAATTTGAGTTACAATTTGATCACGTGTTAAATCTGTACAAGCACATATTCCTGAAGGTTTAGCGGCAACAAAATCATCACCTAAAGCATATTGTAAGATTTCTCCTATTTGACCTTTACATTTACCACATGAATTACCTGCTTTTGTTGCTTTAGTTACTTCATCTACAGAAGTTAGTCCGTTCTCTTTAATAGCTTTGACAATAGTGCCTTTGTCTACACCATTACATCCACATATTGTTTCATCATCAGCCATATCTTCTATAGAGTTACTAGCTTCCTCTCCACCTTTAGTTAGTAATGAAACTAATGTATAATCTTCAATTGATTCGTGCTTTTTCATCATATTGTAAAATCGTGAACCATCATCTGTATTTCCATATAGTACTGCACCAACGACTTCGCCATCTTTTAGAAATACTTTCTTATAGTTATTATCTACACTATTAAAAATTTCAATACCTTTAATTTCTGGTGATTCAACTATTTGACCGGCGCTGTATAAATCACAACCAGATACTTTTAATGACGTAAATGTTGTTGAACCTTTGTAACCTTCTGTGTCATTATCAGTTAAATAGTCAGCAAGTACTTTACCTTGTTCATATAATGGTGCAACTAATCCATAAACTTTACCTTGGTGTTCAGCACATTCTCCTACAGCATATATATTAGGGTCGCTCGTTTGCATCATATCATTGACTACAATACCTCTATTTACTTCTAAATCACTTTGTTTAGCTAATTCAGTATATGGTCTTATTCCAACAGCCATAACAACTAAATCCGCTTCTAAAACACGTCCATCAGCTAAACGTACAGCTTCAACATCTTCTTCACCTAAAATTTCTTTTGTATTAGCTTGTAATTCAAAATTCATTCCTTGCTTTTCTAAGTCAGCTTTTAACATTTGTCCAGCTTTCGCGTCTAGTTGCATTTCCATAAGCCATTCAGCTAAATGAATTACCGTTACTTCCATACCTTGGTCTAGTAAACCTCTCGCACATTCTAAACCTAAAAGGCCCCCACCAATAACAATTGCATGTTTTTTAGATTTAGCAATTTCCATCATGCGTTTAGTATCATCAATTGTTCTCCATCCAATGACACTTGGAAAATCAGAACCTTTGATTGGTAAAACAAATGCTTTAGATCCAGTTGCAAATATACATTGATCATAATCAACTTCGATGCCACTCTCTGTCATAACTTTTTGCTTATTACGATCTATTTTAATAGCTGGGTCATTATTAATAAGTTTGATATTATGTTCATCATACCAATCGTATGAATTCATTATCGTCTCTTCTACTGACATTTTATTTTGTAAAATATTGGATAACATAATTCGGTTGTAATTTGGATATGGTTCCTTACCGATAATAGTAATATCAAAACGTTCATCGTCTCTTTCAAGAATCTCTTCAATCGTTCTCAAACCTGCCATACCATTTCCTATCATCACTAATTTCTTTTTAGCCATAAATATACCCCTTTATCACTTGTGAATAGTTTTTATTAAAGGATTGGATAATTAGGCACATAGATTTTTCTTATACATATAATGCTTCGAATCGCTCTCTAATGATTAATTTAAGTGAATCATCAAAGTTAATTGAAGGTGTGATGTGTAGATTGCAGTGAATAGGCATCTCATCAATCACTCCTTTCACTTTGTTGACTAATCTGCCGTCAAAAAAGAACAAAGGCACTATAATAAGTTCATCATATTGTTTTGATATTTCTTCTAAGTCATTTCTAAATGTTAATGCACCGTACAATGTGCGTGCATACACAGGTTGTTTCGAATCAACTGCTTTTACAAAGTCTTTAAGTTCGTCATGAGCCTTTGTAAATCGACCGCTACCATTACCATGTGCGATAATAACAACCGCTGCGTTGGAAACATCGGATAATTTCACATCATCAATTCTTCTTTCAACTAATGCTTTCATATATGGATGTGTTCCTAACGGTTCACTAATATGACTAGAGATATTCGGATACTTATTTTGCATTTTCATTAAAATATCTGGAATATCACTCATATAGTGCATTGCACTAAAAATAAGTAATGGTACAATTCTAAATTCTTTAATACCTTGATGAATCATTCTTTCCATCGTTAATTCTAAACTTTGTGTATCACTCTCTAAAAATGCTAATTCATAATGGTAGTCTTCGTCTTTCAATAAAGTTGCAATAAATTCTGCTAAGGCCTTATTCTGATTTCCTTTTCTCATACCATGTGCCACTAAAATATTGCCTACCATAAAAACCAATCCTTTCACCTTGAATTGTAAACTAATTTCATGTGTTTTTGTGATTATTTTCACATTTTAAGGAAAAATCAGGGAATCCCCTTATATAACAAGTATTATTTATATAGGTTTTTTGGTCTTATAAAAAGCTATGAATAAAGATTTATTTTACATGAAATAAGATATATAATTGAATAGTTGGTTGTTAATATATTACACAAGTAATCACTATTCTAAATGAATAGTCATATACATAATGATTCGCACCTAATTATTAATTAACAACTTAATCTATTTTCATATTAGAGAGGAGATATGTTCGTGAAAAGATTTACCTTTTTAATTATTATTGTATCTTTTATTTTAGCGAGCTGTAGTAATAATAACGCTTCTAAAAAGGATACTTTAAATGTTGAGATACCGTTAAAAACAACATCTATTGCACCTTATGAAACTGACGTACCTGTCAAAGTTGGAGCATTAAAATCTTTATTTAAAATGTCTAAAGACGGTAAAGTGAAACCTTTGTTAGTGAAATCATACAAACAAAAATCTAATGACACATTAACACTTACACTTAAAGACAACATCAAATTCCAAAATGGTCATAAATTAACTGGTAATGCAGTTAAACGAAGTCTTGAACAAGGTATTGATAAGAGTGATTTATTAAGAGGTTCATTACCAATCGATAACATTACTGCTAAAGGTCAAAAAGTGACTATCAAAACGAAAGAACCTTATCCTGAATTAAAATCAGAACTTGCTAGTCCATTTACTGCTATTTATGATACGAAAGCAAAAGAAAAAGTCGCTGACCAACCTGTTGGTACGGGTCCTTATAAAATTGACAATTATAAACGTTCACAAAAAATTGAACTATCAAAATTCAAAGATTATTGGCAAGGTAACCCTAGATTAAGTAAAATTAACGTCACTTATCATGAAGATGGTAATACTCGTGTTAGTCACTTACTATCTGGCAAATCTGACTTAACAACAGATGTACCAATCGATCAAGTCAATGATGTAAAGAAATCTAATAAAGCCAATATCCAAAGTACTTCAGGTTTCCGAACTCATTTATTACTTTATAATCATGACAGTAAAAAAATGAATAAAAATGTTCGTGAGGCGTTTGATTCAGTCATCAATCGTAAAGAAATAGCGAAAACTATTTCAAAAAATTATGCTAAACCGGCATCTGGACCTTTCAATAGTAGATTGAAAAATATTGATGAAGGTAAAGTTCAACCTCAAGATATTAACAAAGCTAAAAAATTATTGGCTAAAGAAGGATATACTAAATCTCATCCATTGAAAATAAATATGGTAACTTATGATGGTCGACCAGAATTACCTAAAATAGGACAAGTCATTCAGTCTGAAGCTAAAAAAGCTAATATTGATGTAAAACTTCGAAATGTGGATGATATTGAAGGTTACTTAAAAGATAAAAATGCTTGGGATGCATCGATGTATAGTTATTTAACTGTCCCTAGAGGAGATACTGGTTACTTCTTTAACACTGCTTATTTACCAAAAGGTGCTAACAATAAAGGAAACTATGATAATAAAGATGTCACTCAACAAATCAAACAACTTAATCAAACATTTGGTCAATCTCAACGTGAACAAATGACTAATAACATTTTGAGAACATCCAACAAAGATATTCCAAATAGTTATATTACTTATAATGATCAAATTGATGGTGTAAGTAAGAATGTTAAAAACTTTAATGTTACACCAGAATCAATCTATTTAATTAATTATAAAGTAGATAAGAAATAAATATTAAAAGAAACTAGGACATAAATCCTAGAAAAATAGCCAGTAAATGAGTTTATCCAAAAAACTCATTTACTGGCTTCTTTATTTATAATACTTCGTATTATCGGCTCGCTTTCTTAGGGGACAGCTTCAGCCTGTAGTCTTCAGCTTGTCCTGTTCCCTCAAGAGTCTCGCCAAAATACATCGTATTTATATGTAATTTTACACCAAAACAATTTAAAAAAATAAGGCCCCTTCGTATAATTTAATAAACATCACTCAACAAAATTAACGAGATACCTTATGTATAAAGATCATAACATGACTCAACTTACACTACTAATGGAAACTTCAGTTCTTATCCCCACAAATGATATGTCACGACATGTTAATAAAATCGTTGAAACTATTCTACATAATGAATTCGATGAATTCAAACATCATCGTGGAGCCACATCATATCATCCTAAAATAATGTTGAAAGTCATTTTATATGACTATACACAATTTGTATTTTCTGGTAGTAAAATAGAAAAATTACTTAACGATAGTATACGAATGATGTGGCTTTCACAAAATCAAACGTCTTATACATTTGTATGGAAAAAGAGTTTTCAAAATTATGAATCCAAAATGAATAAAGATTCTAAAGCACTTTATCATGAACTAGTGACAAATCAGTTCGGAACTTATTAGTTCCGAGCTTTTGAATTTTAAAATGGCGGTTGACCTAATATTTTTTCTTCAAAGCGTTCAGGAATTAAAATTTTTCTCATGATAACGCCTAAATCGCCATCGTCATTTTCATGCTTTGCATAAATTTCATAGCCTCTTTTTTCATAAATACTTAATAACCATGGATGTAAACGTGCTGACGTACCTAATGTCACCGCTGCTGCTTTTAATGTATCTCTTAAAAAATCTTCTTCTACATATTTCAATAACTGACTTCCATAGCCTAGTCCATCAAATTCTGGTTTAGTTGCAAACCACCATACAAACGGATAGCCAGAAATACTTCTAACACTTCCCCACGGATAACGAACCGTAATTGTTGAAATAATTGTATTATCTAATTCTAATACGAAAGTTGTATTATTCTTGATATTATCTTTGACCATTTCAACGCTAGCATTGACTGATGGCCAATCTATACCTAATTCTCTTAAAGGTGTAAAAGCATCATACATTAATTGGTGAATTTCCTTAGTGTCTTTCTCGTTTGCAATTCTTATATTGAAATTACTCATCTTATTCACGTCCCCATTTTTCTCATTTCATGATTTTAAGCGTAAAAAGAAATGAGTATATAGTCAATTAACTTGATTCAGCTTACATTAATTTCTAAAAAAAGCATAAGTCGTTCAATGTTTATTATGAACGCTTACGCTTTATTATCAATTTATTTTAATTGATTTCTGTGGCCATTTAGATACGCATAGACTAATCCTACAAAAATACCGCCACCAATGTAGTTACCAATTAAAGCAAATACGATATTTTTCAAAACACCTAAACCTGATAAGGCATCTATATTAAAAAATAACATCCCTGAAAATAGTCCTGCATTGAAAACAACGTGTTCATATCCCATGAATACAAAAACAACAACGCCACATGCAATAAAGAACGCTTTAGCCAATCCTTCTTTAAATTGCATAGAAACAAATATTCCAATATTAATGAAGAAATTACAGAAAATACCTTTAACTAGAATAGTTAACCATGTGGACGCTTCTGTTTTCTTATGTACTGTTTCAGTTAATGCACTTGTCATTTCTGGAGTCATAATATGTGCATATTTCATTAAGAAAAATAAAATGATGCCCCCAATAATGTTGCCAATAAAACAAAATGTAAATATCCAAATCATCTTATTTAAGCGAATCGCTTTATAATACCAACTTACAGTTAAATACATAAAGTTACTAGTAAGTAATTCTGAATTGGTCAATACGATTAATACTAAGGCTAAACTAAATGCAATAGCACCTAATAAATTAATCAACCCATCAATATGTGTAGATGCAAATTGTGTTTTAATGGCAAGCATAAACACAGTAACAATGGCTAACAAAAAACCAGCCATCATTGATTTTAAAGCATATCTCATAGGTGTTTTATCAGCCATCACTTCTTTCATTTGTGTTTGGCCGACGATTGTTTCTATAATCTCTTTCGTCACATATGTATCCTTAGTGCTTTTACGATTTTCTATCATTTCTATCCTCCATAAATATCTCACTCTTTATTCTAACCACACTTATTATATGTGGAATTAAAGATAAAAAATAGAGGTAAATCTACTAAAAATTAAAGTTTCACTATTATCAATCTACTTTTCATTTTGATAAATAGCAAAAATACTACCTACATCAACAACTATGACGTAGGTAGCTAATATTCTTATATTTAGTAATTAATACATTATTTTGCTTTTCTTTTTAATTTAGCAAAGTAATGTAATCCTGTAGCAAAAATACCATATCCTAATAATGTTCTTAATACAAAGCGTAAATAACGATTAGATATACATTTTGAACTAACAGTTATAGCTGAGACTAAATGTGTTAATGAGTATAATACTAATACAATAAGATATCTTTTCTTCATTTAAAATCTACCTCTTCTTTTGATTTGTTTATACCTATATTATACATCACTCATCCAACACTAAATGGTACAATTCGTTAACAATTATGATTCTAATAATTTTTCTAGTTGATCTAATGTTGAATTCATACCTTGTTCGACACCCATATCAAGCGCTTGTTGAGCAGCATCTTCTGTTGGGAAGACTGACGTCGATGTTACTGTTGTTTGATTGGGTTTTTCTTCGTTAAATTCGATAACAATATGCATACCTGGCATACTTGTATCCTTTTCCCCATCAGGTGTAGCAAAGAAGTCTAAATACTCTATATAATTCGGTTTCTCAACTTTTTTATACTCGGACAAAGTGTAACTTGTCATGCTAGGTGTATGAATTGCGAAAAACGCGTGCCCACCTTCTTCGACATTAAATTCAAATACTTCATTTGAAGCGCCTGCAGGGTGAAACCATTGCTTAAATAAATCCTCTTGAGTATAGGCATTGAACACTTCATGTATTGTACCTTTAAATGTTCTTGAAAAAATGATTTTATTTTTATCAATGTTAATAGTCATAGTCCATCTCCTAATTCATTATGTTTTAACCAGTTTAATCATAGCAAAATATAGAAATGGTTACTAAAGAATTTATTAATAAAGCACTTCAAAAGTTAAATGCTTGGCTAACTTTTAAAGTGCTTAATATAGGTTTAAGGGGTAAATCTATTAGTGATGATGCTCGTGCTCATCGTCTTTGACTTTAATCTTACTATCTAATGCTTTTTTAATATTTTTAATATTTTCTTTCATTAGGGATTGATAAGATAGTCCATTTTCATTTTGTTGTTCTTTTGTCACTGATTCCATATTATTAAATTTCAATGGTTTAGCATCAGTTTCTTTTCGAATCGTTTCAGTGATTTTATTTGATACATTTTCTTCATATAAAATATATTCCACTTTATTCTTTTTAATTTCTTTTACTATGTTAGTTAAATCTTTTTGAGATGGATCTTCAGCACTCATATTTTGTACACCTACTTGTTTAAATCCATATCTATTAGATAAGTAACCTAAAGATTCATGTGATATAAATACTGCATTACCTTTTTTACCTTTAGTAGCATCTTTCATATTTTTATCAATATTCTCTAAATCTTTATTTAATTTCTTATAGTTCTTTTCATAATATTCTTTATGATCTGGATCTTTTTTCACAAGTTGGTCTTTTATTTCTTTAGCAAACGTTTGGTCCATTTTTGGATCTAACCAAATATGTGGATCATATTTACCATGATGGTGTTCTTCTTCTCCATGATGTTCCTCTTCACCCTCGTGATGATGGTGATCTGCTAATAAATCGTTCTTGCTAATTTTATCTTGTAGAGATAATTTTTTATTATCATTTTTGATTGTTGAAGCTACTTTTTTTGCGACTGGATCTAAATCATCGCCTGTATAGATGAATAAATCTGATTTAGCTGCATTCAACATGTCTTTTTGTGTTGGTTCATAACTATGTAAATCAGTACCTGCTGGATAAATTGATTTTACATCAACATGCTTTCCACCAATTTGTTCTGTAAACGACTTAAGTGGGTATACCGTCGTGCTAACTTTGAGCTTATCTCCTTTGTTGTTACCACTATCGTTGCTGCAGGCTGCTAGTGCAAATATCATTAAAGGAATAAGAATTAATAAACTTAGATTTTTTTTCATATCGCTTCTCCTAAATAGTAATTATTACGATTAATGATTATATACCTTCTTTATTAAAAAAACAAGTACCTGATTATACTTTTATATACTTATTATGTCTTTATGCATATTTAAATTTATTTATTCGAATACTCAATTTATTTTTGAAATAAAAAACTGCTAGCAAAGCAGGACGCTTTGTTAGCAGTTCAATATTAATTCTCTTTTAAGACTTTATCATATTCTTTGAAATGATATGGATCTTCAATTTTCTTTCCTTTTATAAATACTGTAGGTGCTGTAGAAATATGATGTTCTTTGGTATCTTTTTTATCTTTTAAAGCTGCTTTCCATGATTGACTATTCTTGGTTTTATATTCCACTTTAATTTTCTCTTTTTGATCTGAGGTAATATTGAGATGATTAATTTGTTGGTCAACCAACTTTTCAGTAATCCACTGTTTCTTTTCATCTTTTTGGTGTTCAAACATTAATTTTTGAAATTCTAAATAAGATTTAGGGGCAATTTGTTGGACAGCATGCCCTGCTCGGGATCCTATTATTGAGTCTTTACCTAAAAATGCCATATTTACATATTTAATTTTAGCTTTATTTTTGTCTAAATAATGGTCTTTGAGTTTAGGCATGACATTTTTCTCTACTTTTTTACAGTAAGGGCATTTAAAGTCACCATAAATGACGATAAGTGGTTTGCCATCTTTTGTTGCCTCGGGTGCTTTTTCTTGTTCTTTACCGCAACCACTAATTAACACAACAATTAAACATGCGCTTATTATTCCTATTAACTTTTTCATTGTTGCTCCTTATAACTAATAGCTAATGCATATTTTCTTCTTTGTAATCAGGATCATGTTGTTGATAATAACCTTTTGAATTGAAATTTTCTTTATATTTAGCTTTCTTGCCTTTAAATTCATAAGTGTAGTAATGTACTTCTTCATCATCGTTTAAAGGTTTATAAGCCAAAATGACATATTTTCCTTTATCGTACACATAAATGTTAGCATCCTTTTTATCAAAGTGTTTAACTTCGTCGCCAGCATCTCTTTTAGCTATTTTTGATTGTTTCTTTTCTTGTAATTTAACTGCTTTATCAATTTTGTCAGTATACTTACCGCTACTACATCCAACTAATACAAGCGTCAATACAGCAATAACTGCCACTATCTTCTTCAATATATTCACTCCCGATAATATGAATCACTTTATATGAAATCTTATTTTAAATCCGTGTCATCTTTCACTTTAAATTTTATCACAGAATTCATAGCATCACAGTAATAATTAACGTAAAAATAACGATTTTAAAGCTTTTTTTAAATTTAATTAAATACTTAGTATTTGTTTTATCGTACAAAAGTATGACGCTATTTTTTATGTTATGATGTGTAATGTTTGCAGGAATTTGATAATATGAATATTAACGATTCATTTAATAGTTCTATTTCTAGAGGGGAAGATATATATTGAAATTTGTTAACTTAACATCAGAGGAGTTTGGTAAATTTACAGCCGAACATTTCTCACATTATACACAATCAAGTATCCATTACGATAATCGTAGTGAGATGAAAGGAGACGTCCATCTTGTCGGCGTAAAAGACGATCAAGATGAAGTTATCGCTGCTTGTCTTTTAACAGAAGCACGTACGTTAAAATTCTTTAAATATTTTTATACACACCGAGGACCAGTGATGGACTTCAAAAATTTATCACTTGTTCGTTTCTTCTTTAAATCTTTAACATCATATTTAAAAAAACATAATTGTTTATACGTACTTGTAGACCCATATATTCTTGAAAATGTTAGAAATGCTGACGGTGAAATTTTAACATCTTACGATAACCGTGCATTTGTTAAGACAATGGAAGACCTAGGTTATAAACATCAAGGTTATACTGTTGGATATGATTCAATGAGTCAAATTCGTTGGCTTTCTGTATTAGATTTAAAAGATAAAACTGAAGATCAATTGATGAAAGAAATGGATTATCAAACACGTCGTAATATTAAAAAGACTTACGAAATGGGTGTTAAAGTAAGAACGTTACCTATTGAAGAAACAGATACGTTCTTTGATTTGTTCAGAATGGCAGAAGAAAAACACGGTTTCAAATTCCGTGAAAAACCTTATTTCGAAGAGCTACAAAAGACATACGAAGATCAAGCTATGTTGAAACTTGCTTATATTGATTTGCAAGAATATCTCACTACTCTAGAAGATAAACATAAAGAATTATCAAAACAACTTCAAGAAGTAGAAACAGCGTTACAAGAAAATCCTAATTCTAAGAAAAACAAAACGAAACATACTCAAGTTAAACAACAACATGATAGTAATGAAAGAAAAATCAATCAGACAAAAGATGAAATTGCTCAAGAAGGCCAAGTATTGAATTTAGCTGCTGCAATATATATTTATAATGACCATGAAGTATATTATTTATCAAGTGGTTCTAATCCAAAATATAACCCTTATATGGGTGCATATCGTTTACAATGGGAAATGATTAAATTCGCTAAAGAACATAACATTGATCGCTATAATTTCTATGGTATCACTGGCGACTTTAGTGAAAATGCTGAAGATTTTGGTGTGCAACGCTTTAAAGAAGGCTTCAATGCTGATGTCTATGAATATATTGGCGACTTCATCAAACCTATTAAACCAGTATTCTATCAAGTAAAAGAACTTCTTGAAAAAAGAAAATAGCACGTTTATTTCCAACTTAATAACATATAAAAACCCAGTGAAATTAAATTCACTGGGTTTTCTATATCGTCATTTATTGTATTACATTTAAAAAGCGTTTAAGTTCGTCCGTTTTCGGATGATTGAAGATATCTTCTGGGGAACCTTGTTCACCAATTTTACCTTCATGAATAAACACTATTTGATTTGAAACTTCTTTCGCAAATCGCATTTCGTGAGTGACAATAACCATTGTCATACCTTCTTGTGCTAAATCTTTAATAACTTTCAACACGTCATTAACAAGTTCAGGGTCTAATGCTGATGTTGGTTCGTCAAACAACATCACTTTAGGATTCATAGCTAATGCTCTTGCTATCGCTACACGTTGTTGTTGTCCACCAGACAATGCATGTGGTCGTTGATCTTTAACGTGGGTTAAACCAACTTTTTCAAGTAAATCTAACGCTTTATTTTTAGCTTCTGATTTACTTTGCTTTTTAACTGTGACTAAACCTTCCATCACATTTTCTAATGCTGTTTTGTGCGGAAATAGATTATAACTTTGAAATACCATTCCAGATTGTTTTCTAACTTCTATTTGTGACTTTTTATCCTTTTCAGTGTATGTCTTGCCATTTACATAAACTGTTCCTTCAGTAGGAATTTCAAGTGCATTCATCATACGTAAAAGAGTCGTTTTACCTGAACCGGAACGTCCAACTAATGTCACAACTTCGCCCTGATCTACTTTTAAATCAATACCTTTAATCACTTCTGTTTGATTAAATGATTTATGAATATTCGATAATTCAATCATGAGCGATACCCTCTTTCAATGTATGATTCATAAAAACTTTGGATTACAGATATAATGAAACAAATTACCCAATACATTAATGCAACAAGAATATAAATTGTTAAATATTCATAAGTTATTGAAGCTACTTCTTGAGCTTTACGGAACATTTCAGCCACTAAGATAAATCCTAATAGAGATGTATCTTTAATTAGGCTTAAGAACGTATTACCTAGTGCAGGGATGGAAACTCTTATCGCTTGCGGTAAAATAATACGTTGCACAGTTTGGCGGTAATTCATTCCGATTGAATATGCCGCTTCTGTTTGACCTTTTGGTATAGAAATAATTCCGCCACGAATGATTTCTGATGCATATGCACCTACATTGAGTGACAAACCAATAATTGCTGCTATAACAGGAGCTAATGTCCATTGATTATCAGCATCATTGGTTATTAATCTGCCTAATTCTGGAATACCATAAAATATAATAAATAATTGAACAATCATCGGTGTACCACGAATAATCGATACATAAACTCTTGCTACACCTTTTAAAAATTTACTTGTAGAGATACGCATTAATGCTGTAAATAAGGCAATTATTAAACCTAATACGAATGTAACAAGTGTAATCGGGATAGAATATTTAACTAACCCTTCTAACATTGGTCCAAATGCTTGCTTTGCAGCGTCTAATGCATGAAGTTGCTCACTATTCAGGTTTAGAGACATCTTGACCAAACCATTTCTTACCTATTTTTTTAAGTTCGCCACTCTCTTCGATTTTTTTCAATCCATCGTTGAATTTTTGAACTGTTTTATCATCAACTTTTTTAGAGAAGGCAAATGCTGATTTATTTTTCTCTGCATCACCTTTGATTGCTTTGATTTTAGCATTAGACTTTTGTTTTTTATAATCTAAATAAGATAGGCTATCATTAAATGTAGCATCTACACGTTTAGATAATAATAAATCCATAGATTGGTTAAAACCATCTACTTTAGTAATTTTAGCACCTTTATCTTTTGCTAATTGACCGTAATTAGAAGTAAATGTTTGTGCTAATTTTTTACCTTTAACATCATTAAAAGATTTAATATTCTTTTCGTTATCACGAACTACTAACACTGCGCTTGAATAAGTATATGGATTAGAGAATTTATATTTTTTCTCTCTATCTTTATTAATACCTACTTGGTTAGCTATAACATCAAAACGACCTGCGTCTAATCCAGCAAACATAGAATCCCATGATGTTTCATTAAATTTTAATTTAAGTCCTTCTTCTTTAGCTACTGCTTTAATAACGTCGATATCATAACCAGTTAATTTGTCTTGTTTATTGTGGAACGAGAATGGTGCATATGTACCTTCTGTACCCACTTTAATCGTATTATCATCTTTACTGCTTGATTTACTGTCTTTACTAGAATTATTACCACATGCTGCTAGTACGAATACTAATGCAACGACACAAAATAATAGTCTTTTCATTAAACATTTCTCCCTTATCCTTATTATTCTAATCGGAATAAAAATATTTTAATCCTTAATGAGTGTGAAGTCAATAACTTGTTTCGTGATTCTTACTGTCATCTCAACTTTCAACCAC
>Ga0114955_1000335_pt1 | contig 24815 bp, 22 predicted proteins | sample Porto_5metaG_FD_87302 | JGI IMG/M metagenome (GOLD analysis project Ga0114955, IMG submission 87302) | Marine algal microbial communities from Porto, Portugal - Porto_5 metaG | ecosystem: Host-associated > Algae > Red algae > Unclassified | place: Portugal: Porto | collected 2015-02-02 | reverse complement strand
GCCCGCCCCCTCGATCAGTTCGATCTGGTCCACCACCACCTTCGCCTGCCGGGCCGAGGCGATGTCGATCAGCTTGCCGTCGAGCACCGCCGCGCCCTGTCCCGCCGCCTCCGCCGCGCGCATCGCGTCGAGGATGGCCCGGGCGCGGGCGACGATGTCGTCGGACGGGGTGAAGACCTCGTTCGCCACGGCGACCTGCTTGGGGTGGATCGCCCATTTCCCGACGCAGCCGAGAATGGCCGACCGCCGCGCCTGCGCCCGGTAGGCATCGGGGTCCGAGAAATCGCCGAACGGGCCGTCGACGGGCAGGATGCCGTGCTCGCGGCACGCCGTGACCATCCGCACGACCGGGTAGTGCCACGGATCGGCGGGAAAGCTGGCGCGCGTCGTCCCCGGCTCGCCATCGGCCAGCATGTCGTACCCGGCCTGCGTGCCGCCGATGCCCGTCACCTGCATCCCCATCGACGCGGCATAGTCCGCCACCCCGAAGCTCATGGATTGCAGCCGGGGCGAGCCTTGCGCGATGGCATCCAGATTCTGCGCCCCCGCCGCCGTCTCGATGATGATCTCGAAGCCGATAGGCTTTTTCCGCCCCTTCGCCCGCTCGATGGCCGTGACCAGCGCGTCGACGGCATAGAGATCCTCGGCGCAGCCCACTTTCGGGATCATGATCAGGTCGAGCCGGTCGGAGGCGCGCTCCAGCAGGTCCACGACATCCCTGTACCAGTACGGCGTGTCGAGACCGTTGATGCGCACCGACAGGGCCTTGGAATTCCAGTCCACGTCGTGGGTGGCCGCGATGATGCTCTCGCGCGCCGAATCCTTGTCGTTCGGCGCGACCGAATCCTCCAGATCCAGATTGACCACATCCGCCGCAGAGGCCGCCATCTTCTCGAACAGGGCCGGGCGCGAGCCGGGGCCGAACAACTGGCATCGGTTGGGCCGGGCCACGGGGGCGGGCTGGATCTTGAAACTCATGGCATGCTCTCCGGGGCTGATGGGTGCCGTGCAGTAGAAGCCGCACCGGAGACCTGTCAAGCATCCGCGAAGCGCAGTCCGGGGGCCGGGAGGGGGCCGACCCCCGATGACACGCCCGATATGGGTTGGCTGGATACGCATCGGACGCGCCGTCCGCCCCTGCGCATGTCATGGCGAACGGGGCTTGTACGCCGCCGCCGCCCCGATCCGTCGATTTTTTTCCGGTCGGGTGGAAAGGCGTCTGCGGGATGCCTGATTCCGCCAACCTTAACCAATGCCGGTGTAGTCACGGGGCATGAGTTGCAAGGCTGTACGCAGAACAGGTCTTTTCCGGCATGCCGTGGGCGCGATACTCGCCTTCGCGGTTTTCTGCCATGCGCCGGGCGAGGCCCGCGCCGCGACGAGCGGCCGGGAGGTGCTGACGAACGGCGCAGTGGTCGAGTGGCAGGTGGGCGAGGCGGTGGAGGGGCCGAAGCTGGGCCTGTCCGTCCCCGCCTTCGCGACCTGGACGCGCGACGGCTTTGCCGAGGCGGTACCGATCGCGATGCACAGCGATGCGCTGGCCATGGTCGATGCGTGGCAACTGGGCATCTATCGCGCGGGGGACACGCAGTTCGCCCGCCCCCTGCGCCTGTTCACGGGGACGGCCCGGTCGCTGGATACCCCCCTGCAATGGTTCGGCGATGTCGAGGACGGCCCGCCGCTGCGCCCCGGCGAGACGCTGCTGGTGCGCTTGGGCATCCGGGACGTGGCGGGCAATGTCGATCATCTGGCCCCGCAGGAAATCCTGATCGCGCGCTATGCCATGCGGGCCGAGCGGCGGAACGTGCGGGCGGTCGAGGCGGCCCGGGCGCGCCTGCTGGCCGAGGGCGAGCGTCCGGCGGGGGCGCGCGCGCCCTTGCGCGGCCATGCCCTGACCCTGACGCTGGAGGGATGGCCCGACAGCGAGGAGCCGCGCGCCTCGGGCGGGGCGTTCCGGCGTGCGGGAGAGACCTGGACCCTGCGCCAGATCCTGCCCCCCGGGCGTCACGACGTGGTGATCCAGTCCACCCGCCGCATCATCGGCGGCACCCGCGCGGTGCCGGTGGGGATCGTCGCCGTCGACATGCCGGACACGCCCCTTTTCGAGGTGGCGGTCAAGGGAACCGCCAAGCTGGTCAAGACCCCCGCGACCCCGGACGATGCGGGTGCGGGTGCGGGTGCGGCGGGGGGCATCGCACCGGTCTGGACGGTTTCCGGCGGGCGGGCGATTTCGCGGACCCTGACGAATCGCGAAGCGGGGGAGGATCGCCTCGCCCTGGCGCTGCTCTCCGCCGCGCTGCCCGTGAACATGGCAACGGACGAGCGCCGACGCCGGGTGTTCCTGTCCACCTATGACGGCATCACGGCATCCTGGCCCGCAGGCTATGACAGGGTCGGGCGCACCCTGGCCGAGCCGTCGCAGCGGCGCATGACGGTGTCCTATGCCGTGCCGCAGGTGCCGGAACTGTTCCTGCCGCATACCGACATCGCGCCGGACAGCGTGGTGCTGAGGATCGACGGGGAAGCGGAGGCGCTGGTGCTGGTGCCGATCCGGGACTATTTCGTGAATGCGGGCGAGGGGCGCATCCTGCTGGGGAGTGCGGCCTTCCACCGGTTTGCCGCACAGCCCGGGGCGCTGCTGACCGCGCGCTATACCGTGCCGACCTTCACCCCCGATGTCCCGGTGGGTGCGCCCTTGCAGGACGGCGGGACCGGCCACGACGAACGCTGGTCCGTCGCCGACCCGATGCCCTCCGCGCCCCCGCTGCAGGAGGACGGGGGGCTGGTCGGCACATTGCTGGGGTGGGTGCGCGGGTTGGTCGAGACACGGTGATCGAGGCCGATTTCTGCCTTGAACCTTGATTCGCAAAATGAAATCCGTACGGCGTCGCGGGTGGTCGCGGATGTTGATGGTCGATTGGACTTTTCTATCGCCGCCGGTTTTGCTAGTCATGATCTCCGTAGAAAGCATCGACGCAGCATTTCGGGGAGCGACGAGCCGTGCCCTCTCTCAGACACGCCCATGCCGTTGTGATCCTCGCTCTGGCGGGGGTGGCATCCCTGTCCCCGGTCGCTCTCGCGCAGACGGATCGCACCACGACCATCGTTCTGGCGTCGGATATCGGGGGGCGGGGCGTGGTCGCGCAGGCGTATGCCGATCCCGCGCGCCGCCGCGTCGATCGCACCATCGTGACCCCCTTCGACCCCGCGCGCCGCATCATCGCTCGCCCGGATGGTCTGGAGAGCGCCGCGCCGCGCGCCGCCGCGCCGGTTCCGACCCGGACCCGGACCATCCGCCCCGCCGCCGCGACCGTCCCCGCCATCCCCCCGGCGGCGGATCGTTTCGTCGATATCGGCGTCCTCGACCTGACCGCCCCTGCACCGCCCCGGCCCGTGCCGCAATCCGGCATCGTCGCGACCGAGCCTTTCGTTGCCGCGCCGGGCGTCGCCACGCCGGGCGTCGCTACGCCGGGGGCCTTTGTCCATATCGGCTCGTATGACGGCCCCTCCACGATTTCGCCCGATTGATCGCCCAAGACACGGGTATTGCCGGGCCGCAGCCGGAACGATACCCTTGGTCGAACCGTTCGCATCGCATGTCCCCGACCGACGAAAGGCAGACGAGATGAACCCCAGACTGATCCGCACCCTCGCCTTCGTCGTTCTGGTCGGCATCGTGTTCGTGGCGTCCTGCGCGACCTTTGCGCAGGTCGGCTGACCCATGCCCCAGCCCATGTCCCAGCATAAGGAACCCAGGCGATGAGCGGCGAATCCGGCGACAAGCCGCCCTATGTCCCCAATTCCGCGCAACGCTACGGCGGGGCCGATGCCAAGCCTGCCGCGCGGGCGGGGCTGCGCAATGCCCTGCGCCTCGACACGCGCGGCCAGCGCCGGGTGCGGTTCCGGAAACGCACGTGGTTCCTCGTCGTCGCCGCCACGCCGCTGCTGTTCGCCGCCGTGGGGGCGCTGGTTTCCGGCAATGCCATCGGCATGGCGACATCCCTCGGCCTGTTCGCGTTCTTCGCCTTCGGGGCCTATCTGATCCGGCAGGGGGGCGAGGCGGAGGAGGCGTATCTGGACCGCACCTATGCCTCGCCCCCCGCCACGCCGCGCAAGCTGATCGGCTCGCTGGTACTGGGGGCCGCCACGGCGATGACGGGGCTGTTCGGCTGGGATATCGGCGTGATCCAGTCCGTCGGGATGGGCGCGCTGGCTGCCGGGGCGTCGGTGCTGACCTTCGGCTTCGACCCCCTGCGGGCCAAGGGCGAGATTTCCCTGTCCGGCGTCACTCCCCGGATGGTCGAGGAGGCGATGACCGAGGCGCAGGAGCGGATCGAGGGGATCGAGCGCGCCGCCGCCGATATCGTCGACGCGCCGCTGCGGGATCGCCTCGCGAAGATCACCGCGCGGAGCCGCGATATCCTGGCGCGGATCGAGCAGGACCCCTCCGATCTGCGCCGGGCGCGCAAGTTCCTGAAGGTGTATCTCGACGGCGCGCTGGAGGCGACGCGCAAATACGCGCGCAGCCAGCATGATCTCGGCGACAGCGACATGTACCTGAAATTCCGCAGCCTGCTCGACGACATGCAGGCGACCTTCGACCAGCAGCACGAAAAGCTGCTGACCAACGACCGCATCGATCTGGATGTCGAGATCGACGTGCTGGCCGAACGGCTGAACCGCGAAACCGTGCTGCAATAACCGACCGAACCCGAGAAGGAGGCATGGATCGCCATGGCCGTTGAAGACACCACCGATGCGCTGCGCACCCGAACCGCCCTGGCCATCCGCGAGGCGGACGAGATCATCACCATGACCCCGCCGCCCCCCGCGCAGGAACTGATCACCCTCCAGACCGCCGCCCCGCAGGAGGCCGCCGCCATCCAGGCGCGCATGGCCGAAGTCGACATGGCGAACACCCAGACGATCATCAAGTTCGGCTCGAAGGCGCAGGAAGACCTGACCGCGATTTCCGACGAGATGCTGGACGGCGTGCGCAACAAGGATGTCGGCCCCGCCGGGGACAGCCTGCGCAAGATGGTCAATACCATTCGCGGCTTCGATGTCAGCGAGTTGGCCCCGGGCGGGAAGCCGGGCTTTCTGGCGCGTATCTGGGCGTGGATCATGGGCAAATCCGCCTCGACCGCCGATTTCGTGTCCCAGTACGAAGAGGTGCGCGGCCAGATCGACAAGGTGCAGGACGAGTTGCTGACCCATGAAACCAAGCTGCTGAAGGACATCAAGTTCCTCGACAAGCTGTACGATTCATCCCTGTCCTTCTACGACGAACTCGCCCTCTATATCGCGGCGGGCGAGGCGAAGCTGGCCGATCTCGACGCCAACGACATCCCCGCCAAGGAACGCTACGTCGCCGAAGCGCCCGAGAACGACGGCGTGCTGCGCGCCCAGGAACTGCGCGACCTGCGCGCCGCCCGCGACGATCTGGAGCGCCGGGTCCATGACCTGAAACTGACGCGGCAGGTGACGATGCAGTCGCTGCCCTCGATCCGTCTGGTGCAGGAAAACGACAAGTCCCTCGTCAACAAGATCAACTCGACCCTCGTGAACACCGTGCCGCTGTGGCAGACGCAACTGGCGCAGGCGGTCACCATCCAGCGGTCGCGCGATGCGGCGGGGACGGTCAAGGATGCGACGGATCTGACGAACGAATTGCTGACCAAGAACGCCGACAATCTCCAGATGGCCAATCGCGAGGTGCGCGAGCAGATGGAGCGTGGCGTGTTCGACATCAACGCGGTCAAGCAGGCGAACCAGCGCCTGATCGATACCATCAACGAAAGCCTCGCCATCGCCGACGAGGGCAAGAAGAACCGCGCCGCCGCCGAACTGGAACTGGTGAAGATGGAGGAGGAGCTGAAGAAGACGCTTTCCTCCGCCAAGTCCCGGGGCGACGGCACCGGCGACAATGTTGGAATCGCGGCGGGGTGATCGGCATGCGGGCATTTCTGGGTATCGTTCTGGCCGTCTGCACCCTCGCGATGGCGGGGTGCGGGCGGTCGGTTTCCGATCTGCCGTTGCAGCAGCCGCGCGCCAGCACGCTGGGGGTGATGCCGCCCGACGTGCTGGCCCCGGCGGACCGGGTGACGCTGCCCTTCCTCGCCGCCCGCCCGCGCGTCGAGCCGCCGTATTCGAACTCGCAACTCCTGCGCAATTTCCTCTCCATCGCGTTGCAGGCCGAGGCGGCGGACGATATCGGGGCCGATGGCGGCATCGCGATTTCCAAGTGGGACAGCCCCGTCCGCTATCGCCTCGCCGGGGCGCAGACGCGCGACCGGGTGCAGATCGCGGCCTTCTCGCAGCACCTGTCCAATATCACCGGTCTCGATATCCGCGAGGCGGGGGAGGTCGAGCGCTACAATATGGATATCCGCTTCGTCCCCGTCGCCTTCCGCGCCGCCGAGATGCGCGAATTGCTGGCGACCCAGTGGCTCGGCCCCCGGGTGGCCAATCTCGCGACCGGGTGGCGCGATCACGAGATGGACCGCTGCTTCACCCTGACGACCCGCGACCCGCAATCGGGGGTGACCGGTACGGCGCATGTGTTCATCAAGGACGAACTGCCCCTGATCTGGCGCGAGACCTGTATCATCGAGGAACTGACCCAGAGTCTGGGCCTGCTCAACGACGACCCGCGCGCCTCGCCCTCGATCTTCAACGACGACGGGGCGTATCAGGCGCTGACATCCCATGACGAATTGCTGCTGCGCGTCCTCTACGACCCCCGCATTCGCCCCGGCATGCGCCGCCGCAGCGTGGTGCCGCTGGCCGAGGAAGTCATCGCCGAAATCAGGCCGGGGGGCGACGATGCTGAGTAACGTGATGCGGAGTAACGCGATGCGGGGTAACGCGATGAAGATCGGAACCGGGGCGATACTCGCGCTGCTGCTGGCGGGGTGCGGGGGCGCGTCTCCCCCCTCCGCCGGGCCGGAACTGGCCAGCCTGTACGACCGGGCCGAGATCCTCTATCGCACCGAAGCGCGCTTCCGCACGGATTACGACCCGCTGGATGCACCCCTGGATATCGCGACCGTCGAGCGCAACTTCCTGAAACTCGCCTTCAACAGCGAGCCGCAGGTGATCGAGGACCGGATCATCGTGGAGGGCGAGGCGGTGCAACTGCTGCGCTGGCCATCGGATGTGCGCTATGCCACTGCCGGGATGTTCCCCGCCGACACCGCGCATCTCGACGCCCTTGCGCAGCGGATCGGCGCGATCATCGGCCGCCGGGTCGTGCCGACCCCCGATCCGGGGCGGGCCGAGATCAAGGTCTGGATCCTGGCCGAGGCCGACCGCGCGGTATTGCGCACGACGGTGGCGCAGCGGTTCGGCGAATCGCTCGGGGCCTTTATCGCGGCATGGACGGAGCGGCCCGAACTGCCCTGCATCGGCATGATTTCCACCGATCCGGTGGATGACAGCCTCGCGGTCGGGTTGATCTTCATCAAGGCGGAACTGGGCGGCGATTTCCGCCGCGCCTGCCTGACGGAGGAGTTCGCGCAGGTCTTCGGCCTGATCAACGACGATGCCGAGGCGCGCCCCTCGATCTTCAACGATGACCAGGAGTTCATTGAATTGACCCGCCACGATGAATATCTGCTGAAGGTGCTGTACGATCCGAGGCTGCGGGCAGGAATGACCGAGGCCGAAGCGCGCCCCCTGGTGCGCCGGATCGTGCGAGATATCCCCGGCCTCGCCACGGCCGTTTACTAGGAGAACAGCCAGATGAGCCTGTGGGACCGCCTTACCGGAGAATTCATCGACGTCATCGACTGGACGACCGATGACGGCGACACGATGGTCTGGCGCTTCGAGCGCTACGGCAACGAGATCAAGCACGGGGCCAAGCTGACCGTGCGCGAGGGGCAGACCGCCGTGTTCGTCAACGAGGGGCAGGTCGCCGACGTCTTCCCCCCCGGCATGTACATGCTGGAGACGAACAACCTCCCCGTCCTCTCGACGCTCCAGCACTGGGACCACGGGTTCCAGTCGCCGTTCAAGGCGGAGATCTACTTCGTCAGCCTGAAGCAGTTCACGGACATGAAATGGGGGACCAAGAACCCCGTCATGCTGCGCGACAGTGATTTCGGCCCGACGCGCCTGCGCGCCTTCGGCACCTATGCGATGCGGGTCGAGGACCCGAAGGTCTTCCTGCGCGAGATCGTCGGCACGGATGGGGAGTTCACCACCTCCGAGATTCAGGGCCAGTTGCGCAATATCATCGTCTCGCGCTTCTCCAACGCCATCGCGTCCTCGGGGATTCCGGTGCTGGATCTGGCCGCGAACTACGACGATCTGGGCAAGTTCGCGGGCCTGAAGATCGGCGAGGAGATGAAGGAATACGGGCTGGCGCTGACGAAACTGCTGGTCGAGAACGTCTCGCTGCCGCCGGAGGTCGAGAAGGCCATGGACCGGCGCACGCAGATGGGCGTGATCGGCGACCTGCAAAAGTACACGCAGTTCCAGGCCGCCGAATCGATGCGCGCCGCCGCCGAGAATCCGGGCGAGGGGGGCGGTGCCGCCTCCGCCGGAATCGGAGCCGGGATCGGCATGGCCATGGGCGGCATGATGGGCAACGCGATGGGAGGGGGCATGGGTGGCGGCGGTTCCGCGCCTCCCCCCCTGCCGCAGGGCAGGCAGTGGCACGTGGCCATCGACGGCGCGGCCAGCGGACCCCACGACGCGGGCGCGCTGGCGGCCATGGCTGGCGGCGGCACGCTGACCCGCGACAGCCTCGTCTGGACCGACGGCATGGCCGGCTGGGAACGCGCGAGTTCGGTGCGGGATCTGGACCGGTTCTTCGGCGCGGCCCCGCCCCCGCTGCCGCCCGCCTGAAAGCCGGACAGCGGCCTTGCCCCCTGCCCGGGGTCGGGGGGGCAGGGCGTCCTGCGTACCGTAAACGTCCTTGTAACTTTCCCGGTGATGGGACAGGGTGCGCGCCGTAAAACGACGTCGACCATGAGGATCGCGAATGCCAGACCCTGAATCCTCCGACCCCGCCGATACGCGGAAATGGACCCGCGTCCTGCTCAAGATTTCGGGCGAGGCGCTGATGGGCGACCAAGGCTACGGCGTCCACCCCCCCACGGTCCAGCGCATCGCCGCCGAGATATACGCGGTGCAGCAACAGGGCACCGAAATCTGCCTCGTCATCGGGGGCGGCAACATCTTTCGCGGCCTGTCCGCCGCCGCCTCGGGCATGGAGCGGGCCTCCGCCGATTACATGGGCATGCTGGCCACCGTCATGAACGCGCTGGCGATGCAGAGCGCGCTGGAGACGCTGGGCGCCGAAACCCGCGTGATGTCGGCCATCCCGATGCAGGCGGTCTGCGAGCCGTATATCCGCCGCAAGGGCATGCGCCATCTTGAGGAAGGCCGTATCGCAATCTTTGCCGCCGGGATCGGCAATCCGTTCTTCACCACCGACACCGCCGCCGCGCTGCGCGCGATCGAGATGGGCTGCGATGCCCTGCTCAAGGGGACGCAGGTGGACGGGGTCTATGATTCGGACCCGAAGAAGAACCCGGACGCCGTGCGGTTCGACGCCGTCACCTACCAGCAGGTGCTGGCCGACAACCTCAACGTCATGGACGCCACCGCCATCGCGCTGGCCCGCGACAACAAGCTGCCCGTCGTCGTCTTCGACCTGCACCAGAAGGGCGGCTTCGCCTCGGTCTTGTCGGGGATCGGCAAATCGACCATTGTACGAGAAAGCTGACCACCATGGATGTTTCCGATGAGTGACGACACCGAAATCGACCTCGACGATCTGGGCCGCCGCATGGACGGCGCGCTGACCGCCCTGTCCGGCGAGTTCGCCACCCTGCGCACGGGCCGCGCGACGGCCAGCATGCTCGACCCCGTGATGGTCGATGCCTACGGCGCGAACACCCCGATCAACCAGGTCGGCACCATCAACGTGCCGGAGCCGCGCATGGTGACCATCGCGGTCTGGGACAAGGGCCTGATCAAGGCGGTCGAGAAGGCGCTGCGCGAATCCGGCCTCGGCATCAATCCGCAGGTCGACGGCACGCTGTTCCGCCTGCCGATCCCCGAACTGAACGAGGAGCGGCGCGCCGAACTGGCCAAGGTCGCCGCCAAGTACGCCGAATCCGCCCGGGTCGCCGTGCGCAACGTGCGCCGCGACGGGATGGACCAGGTGAAGAAGGCGAAAAACGCCAACGATATCTCCGAAGATGACCAGAAACTTTACTCCGATGAAATACAGGAGATGACAGACAGCCACATCGCCAAGATCGACGAGGCGCTGGCCGCGAAGGAAAAGGAGATCATGCAGGTCTAAGCTCCTTCGCATGAAACTTGGGCCTGCGGGCCGGAACAGGAAGAATCCAGATGCGCAGATTGTTGTCCGGCCTCAATGCCGTCACGGCGAACGACACGCCCGAAACGGCAGACCCGCTCCCGTTGCCCGCCCATGTCGCGATCATCATGGACGGCAATGGCCGCTGGGCCACGGACCGGGGCCTGCCGCGCATCGCCGGTCACAAGCGGGGCATCAATTCGGTGCGCAAGATCACCCGCCATGCCAAGGCGCGGGGGGTCAAGTATCTGACGTTGTTCGCCTTCTCGACCGAAAACTGGTTGCGCCCCAAGGAGGAAGTGCACGGCCTGTTCGACCTGTTCCGCTACTACATGCGCCGCGAATGCCGCACGCTGGCGCGCGAGGGCGTGCGCATCCGCTTCATCGGCGACCCCTCCGAAATGCCGAAGGACATCCAGTCGATGATGGTCGAGGCGGAGGAGATGACCTCGACCGGCGCGACCATGACCCTGATCATCGCCCTCAACTACGGCTCGCGGGCCGAGATCGTGACGGCGACGCGGCGGCTGGCGGCCCGGGCCGCAGCGGGCGAGATCGCCCCCGAGGCGATCGACGACGCGATGATCGCCGCCGAACTGAACACCGCCGGCTTCCCCGACCCCGACCTGATCATCCGCACCAGCGGCGAGCAGCGGCTGTCCAACTTCCTGCTGTGGCAGGCCGCCTATTCCGAATTCCTGTTCACCGATCGCCACTGGCCCGATTTCGACGAGCAGTCGCTGGACGAATGCCTGGAACTGTACTGCACCCGCGACCGCCGTTTCGGCGGGCTGCGCAAGTCGGGCTAGCGGCATGGCGGGCGTCCGGACCGGATCGACTGTTGCCGCAGACCTGCCCCGTCCCGACCGGGTCGCGGCCTGATGCGGTTCGGGAGCGATCTGCGCCAGCGGGTGATTTCGGGCTTTCTGCTGGCCGCGACGGCGGCCATCGCGGTCGTGCTGGGCGGCTGGGTCAATGCGCTGTTCGTCGCGCTCGGCACCGGGGTCATGGCGTGGGAGCTGACCCGGATGACCCGGGGCGTCCTGGGGTTCCGGCTCGTCGGGGCGATCCTCGCCTTCGTGGCCGGGTGCGCCCCGCCCGTCGTGCTGGAGGCGTTCGGGTTGGCCCCCGCGCTGATCACCGCGACCCTTCTGTCCATCGTTGCGGGCTTCGGCCTCGCGCGCAAGACGCCGCGCCCGGACCTGCTGGCGCTGGGCATCCTGCTGCTGGCCTATGCGGGCACGTTCTTCGTATGGTTGCGCGATATCGAGGGGCAGGGCCTGTCCATCGCCCTGTGGCTCGCCCTCGTCGTCGCCTCGGCGGATATGGGCGGATATTTCGTCGGGCGCACGGTGGGCGGGCCGAAGCTGGCCCCCGTCCTCAGCCCGAACAAGACCTGGGCCGGGGCGCTGGGCGGCATCGCCTTCGCGTTCGTGGCGTCGGAGATCTTCTCGCTGGTCGTCGGGGCTGATCTGCTGGTGCTGGGCATCCTCGCGGCGCTGACCGCCATCGTGTCGCAGGCGGGCGACCTGGTCGAATCGGCGACCAAGCGCCGCTTCGGCGTCAAGGATTCCAGCACGCTGATCCCGGGCCATGGCGGCGTGCTCGACCGGTTCGATGCGCTGGCGGCGGCCTCGCTCTGCGTCGGCGTGGTCCTGACCCTGTTCCCCTCGCTGATCTCGCAATGGTAGAACGGCGGCGGATTTCGGTGCTCGGCGCGACCGGGTCGGTCGGGCGCAGCACGCTCGACGTGATCGTCAGCCATGGCGGGGCGGGGGCGTATGACGTGCGCGTGCTGGCGGGCGGCTCGAACGCGGTGCTGCTGGCGGAGCAGGCGCGCAGCGTGGGGGCCGCCATGGCCGTCATGCATGACGAAGCGGCCCTGCCCGCCCTGCGCGAGGCGCTCGCCGGGTCCGGCATCGTCGCGGCGGCGGGCGAGGCCGCGCTGCTGGAGGCGGCTGCCGAACCGGTCGACCTGTGCCTCTCCGCCATCGCGGGGGCGGCGGGACTGGCCCCGACCCTGGCCGCGATCCGCGCCGGATCGACCCTCGCGCTGGCCAACAAGGAATCGATGGTCTGCGCCGGGCCGCTGGTCAACCGCGAGGTCGCACGAGCCGGAACCCGCATCCTGCCCGTCGATTCCGAACACAGCGCGATTTTTCAGGTGCTGGAGGCCGACCAGGCCCACGCCATCGACCGCATCGTGCTCACCGCATCCGGCGGTCCCTTCCGCGACTTCTCGCTGGCGCAGATGCGCGCCGTGACGCCGGAGCAGGCGCTGGATCACCCGAACTGGTCGATGGGGGCGGGCATCTCGCTCGATTCGGCGACGATGTTCAACAAGGGGCTGGAGCTGATCGAGGCGGATCAGTTGTTCCCCGTCGCGGGCCACGCCATCGAGATTCTGGTGCATCCGCAATCCATCATCCACTCGATGGTCGGGTACCGGGACGGGTCGGTTCTGGCCCAGCTCGGCACGCCGGACATGCGCACCCCCATCGCCTATGCCCTCGGCTGGCCCCGGCGCGTGCCGTCCCCGGTGGAGCGGCTGGATTTCGTCGCGCTGTCGCGGCTGGATTTCGAGGCCCCGGACGAAACCCGCTTCCCGGCCCTGCGCATCGCGCGCGAGGCGATGGAGGCGGGGGGGCTGGCGCCCTGTGCCATGAATGCCGCGAAGGAAGTGGCCGCTGCGGCCTTTCTGCAACGGCGCATCGCGTTTCTCGACATCGCTGCGGTCGTCGAGACCGTGCTTGAACGATTCGACCATGGAAATGCCGCATCCTCGCTGGATGACGTGATCGCTGCGGACCGGCTGGCCCGGGACCGTGCGGAGGCTGCATTGCAGCACCGTACCCGCGTGTCGGCATAGAATTCAAAGGAGTGCCGTAATGGGTTTCATCGAACAGATACCGTTCATCGGCCCGGCGGCATACTATCTGCTGCCCTTCGCGCTCGTCCTCGGGATCGTGGTCGCGGTGCACGAATACGGGCATTACATCGTCGCCAAGTGGTGCGGCGTGCATTCGGACGTGTTCTCCCTCGGGTTCGGTCCCCAGTTGTACGGGCGGGTCGATTCGAAGGGGACGCACTGGAAGGTGTGCCTCATCCCGCTGGGCGGCTACGTAAAGTTTCGCGGCGATGCGGATGCGGCCAGCGCGCGGCCCGATGACGACGCCATCGGCGCGATGACCGACACGGAACGGGCTGGCTCGTTTCCCGCCGCCGCCCTGTGGAAGCGCACGCTGATCGTGCTGGCCGGGCCGGTCTTCAACTTCGTGCTCGCCATCGCGATCTTCGCGGGGGGGGCCATGATCTCGGGCCTGCCGTCGGACAAGCCGGTGATCGGGATCGTCGCCGAGGATACCGAGGGCGCGCGGGCGGGCTTCGAGGTGGGCGACCGCATCACCGCCATCGACGGCGCGCCGGTCGAATCCTTCACCGGTTTCCTGCGGGAGGTGCAACTGGGGTCCGATGCGCCGTTGCAGATCGCCGTCGAGCGCGGGGATGCGCGGATCACGGTGCCGTTCGACCATTCGGTGCCGGTCACGCTGACCCAGGTGACCGACGGGGCCGCGCAGCAGGCGGGGATGCAGGTCGGCGACACGATCCTGTCCATCGACGATGCCCCGATCCGGACCTTCGAGGATCTGCGCCAGGCCGTTCTCGGCTCGGACGGCAACCCCCTTTCGGTCGAGGGCGAGCGCGCGGGCGAACCGGTCGGTTTCACCGTCACCCCCCGCCCGCGCGAGACCACGGATGCCGACGGCAACCCCGTCACGCTGTGGCTGATCGGCGTGGGGGGCAATTCGGATATCGGCCTGCGCCCCGCTCTCGATCCGACCGGCCCGGTGGAGGCGCTGGACTACGGCGCGCGCGCGACCGCCGGGATCATCACCGGGTCGCTTTCCTTCATCGCCGATATCTTCCGGGGCCAGGGCGATTCGGCCGATCTGGGCGGACCGATTCGCATCGCGGAGGTATCGGGCGAGGCCGCGAGTGACGGTTTTGCCACGCTCATGCGCTTCACGGCGATCATTTCGGCGTCCATCGGCCTGATCAACCTGTTTCCGATTCCGGTTCTGGATGGAGGTCATTTACTCTTCTATGCGATAGAGGCGGTCCGGGGACGGCCCCTGAGCGAACGGATGCAGGAGATCGGACTGACGATCGGCCTTGCGATGGTCGTCATGCTGATGGTTTACGCGACGTATAACGATGTTATGCGATTGTGATCTCGAAACGGCACGCTATGCTCCGTTCAGCGTAGAATAACCGGGTTTGGGCTGCGGCACTGGCCGCTGGAGGATGCGATGCGAAAGATTTTGGGATCATCGGCCATGGTCGGCCTGGTCGCCCTCGGCTTCGGCGCGGTGCCGGGCCTGCCCGTCGCCCAGACCTTCGGGGTGCCGGCACCCCAGGGCGCGGCGACGCAGATCGGCACGGGTGCCGCCTTCGTTCAGCCCGGGGTGGTGTCGCAGATCCTGGTCGAGGGGAACCAGCGGATCGAGGCGGCCACCGTCCTGTCCTACATGACCGTCGGCGCGGGCCAGCCCGCCGATCCCGAAGACATCAACGACAGCGTGCGCGCCCTGTTCGCCACGGGCCTGTTCCGCGACGTGCGGATCGAGCCGCGCGGCAACGTCCTGGTCGTGACGGTCGACGAGAACCCCGTCATCAACCAGATCTCGATCGAGGGCAACGACCGCATCGACGACGCCCCCCTGCGCGCCCTGCTCACCAGCCGCGAGCGCCGCGTCTATACCCGCGCGAAGGCCGAGGCCGATGCCGATATCCTGCTGGAGCAGTACCGCCGCTCGGGCCGCTACGCCGCCGCCATCGAGCCGAAGATCATCCAGCTTCCCCAGAACCGCGTCGATCTGGTATTCGAGGTCGACGAAGGGGCCGTGACCGGCATCGACAGCCTGCGCTTCATCGGCAACACCAAATTCTCCGACCGCCGCCTGCGCCGCGAAGTCTCGACCGACGAATCGACCTGGTTCAACTTCCTGTCCAGCACCGATACCTACGACCCCGACCGGCTCGAACTCGACAAGCAGTTGCTGCGCCGGTTCTACCTCTCGAACGGCTATGCCGATTTCGAGGTGCTGTCCGCCGTGGCCGACCTGTCGCCCGATCGCACCGGTTTCTTCGTGACCTTCACCGTGACCGAGGGCGAGCAGTACGCCTACGGTCCCATCGACATCGTCTCGAATGCCGAGGGTGTCGATGTCGAGGAACTGCGCTCGCTGATCGAATTGCGCGAGGGGGACCGCTACGATATCGACGAGGTCGAGGATGCCATCGCCGACCTGACCCTGCGCCTCGGGGAACTGGGCTATGCCTTCACCGAGATCAATCCCGTGCCGGACAAGAACGATGAGAACCGCACCCTCGGCATCACCTTCGAGATCAACGAGGGCGAGCGCGTCTTCGTCGAGCGCATCGATATCGAGGGCAATTCCCGCACGCTGGACCGGGTCGTCCGGCGCGAGTTCGAACTGGTCGAGGGCGATGCCTTCAATGCGTTGCAGGTGCGCCGCTCCCGGTCGAACATCCGGGGTCTGGGCTTCTTCCGCCGGGTCGATATCCAGCCCGAGCAGGGCACCGCGCCCGACCGCGTGGTCCTGAAGACCACCGTCGAGGAGCAGTCCACCGGCCAGATCAGCTTCGGCCTCGGCTTCTCCACGTCGGATAGCGTGTCGGGCGAGGTCAGCATCACCGAGCGCAACCTGCTGGGGCGCGGCCAGTTCCTGCGGGCGCGGGCGCGGGTTTCGGGGTCGAACCAGCTCTACGATCTCAGCTTTACCGAACCGCGATTCCTGGACCGGGACGTGGCCGTCGGCTTCGATCTCTACCGCCGCGAGACGAACGATCAGGACACGTCGTCCTTCGACACGCGCAATACCGGGTTCTCGCCCCGCGTCAGCTTTCCGCTGGGCCGCTACTCGCGCCTCGCCACGCGCTACCGGATTTCCGAGGACCGGATCATCGACGTCCCGAGCGACGCTTCGCCGCTCATCCAGGACGATATCGGCACGACCATCACCTCGTCGCTGGGCTACACGCTGACCTATGACCGCCGCAACGACCCGATCGAACCCAGCGGCGGTTATCTGCTGAAGCTGGATCAGGACGTGGCCGGGCTGGGCGGCGAAGCCCGGTACGTGCGCACCGAAGCATCGGCCAAGGCATTCACGCGCCTGATCTCGGACGAGGTGATCGGCAGCATCGAGGTCGCGGGCGGGGCCATCGTCGGATACGGCGGATACGAGCCAACGATTTCCGACCGGTTCTTCCTGGGGGGCGACAGCCTGCGCGGCTTCGAGAATGCGGGTCTCGGGCCCCGGGACAAGTTCACCGACGATTCGCTCGGCGGCACGTATTACGGCGTCGTCCGCACCGAGGTGACCTTCCCCCTGCCGCTGCCGGAGGAATACGGTCTGGCCGGCGGCCTGTTCGCGGATGCCGGGACGGTGTGGGGGCTGGATAACAAGACCTATACCGATCCCGCCATCAACAATGGCAATCCCGTCACGATCGATGATGGTGCCGAACTGCGCGCCGCCGTCGGGGCGAGCATCTTCTGGCAGTCGCCGTTCGGCCCCGTGCGGATGAACTTCGCCCTGCCGGTGCTGGAGGAAGATGGCGACAGCGACGAGTTCTTCCGCTTCTCGGCCGGTACGCGCTTCTGATATGAGGATGAGGGCGGGAATTCTGGGCCTGTGCGCCTGCCTCCTGCTTCCGCCCCCCGTCTCGGCGCAGGGTCTGATCGGCCCCCGGAATGCGCAGGCGGCGGTCCTCGTCGTCGATATGAAGCGGATCAAGAGCGATACCGCCGCCGGCCGCGACATGCTCGCCAAGACCATCGAGATCCGCCGCCGCATCCAGGCGGGGGTCGCCGAGCGCGGCGAACGCCTGCGCGCGGAGGAGCAGCGCCTGGCGGAGGAACGCGAGACGCTCGACCCCGAGGATTTCCGCGAACAGGTGCGGGCCTTCGAACAGCAGGTCTTCGCCAACCGTGAACTTTCCGAACGCGAAACCCGCCGCCTGCAACTGGTCCTGTCCGGCGCCTCGACCCTCCTCAAGGACCGGGCAACCGCCGTCTTCGCCGCGATCATGCGGGAGCGGCGCGCGGATTTGCTACTCGATTCGTCCCAGATCATCCTCAGCGCCGACCGCCTCGACATCACCGACGAGGTGATCGAACGGCTGGATATCATCCTGCCCGAAATGCCCATCGAACTGGTGGACCCGGAACCGGTGACGCGACCCTGACACCCGCCTTGCCCGCCCTGTCCCCCGCCGATAAGGTCGCGTGACGTCGTGGAGAGGGAATGTCGATGCGCTACTGGCTGTTCAAGTCCGAACCGGACAAGTGGTCCTGGGATCAGCAGGTCGCCAGGGGCGATGCGGGCGAGGAATGGGACGGCATCCGCAACTATCAGGCGCGCAACAATATGCGCGAGATGGCCATCGGGGACCGGGGCTTCTTCTACCACTCGAACGCGGGCAAGGACATCGTCGGCATCGTCGAGGTCTGTGCGCTGAGCCATCCCGACTCGACGACCGGGGACGAACGCTGGGACTGCGTGGACATCAGGGCCGTGCGCCCTTTCGCGACCCCGGTGACCCTCGCGCAGATCAAGGACAGTCCCGAGCTGGCCGATATCTCGCTCGTCCGGCAATCGCGCCTGTCCGTCGCGCCGATCACGGCGGAGGAATGGGCCATCCTGTGCAGGATGGGCGATACCGAGCCTGATTGACGGATCGCGCCGATCCCTGACCAATGCCGTTTCGTCTGCGTGACCGAAGGGACGCTCGTGGTCGCGAAAAGCGGGATGCCGATCCTGTCGCTCGGCCCGCATCGAGGTACTGATGCAGTGCGCCTGTTCTGTATCGACGCGCGGCGGCAGCGCGATGCAACGTCCGGCTTCATCCCGCATTCCTGAAATTCAAAGAGTTTAAATCACGCCTTATCCCCCATATGTGGGTATTATGGCACGGTTCATGCTTCTTAATAATTTATGTGCGATGTGGTCGGGAACACTTCCGGGTTTGCCGCATTAAGTCATTGTTAAGGCATCGGGCAAAGTCAGGAGTGAGTATCATGGGTTTCTACAGATTTTTCGGCGTTCTCGCAGCGTTCGTTTCGGTTTCGATGGCGGCAAACCCCGCTTCCGCACGCCTCCCCGAGGCGTTCTCGAACCTGCCCAAGGAAATCGTGCGCAAGGCCGTGCACATGCCGACCGGCTGCCTCGCCCAGATCACGGTCAATGACCGCAAGGTCGTCCATGCCAGCATCATCGACCCCGATTGCCTGCCCCAGGGGGTCCGGGCGCAGCCGATTCCCGGGGAAACCCGCGATTTTTCGATCATCGACGGGCTACACTGAGGCGGGGTGACCCGCTGACGGAATATCGACCTGCCCGACCGAGTCGAGGGAGCGGACACTGTTGCAGTGTCCGCTTTTTCTTTTTAAGGGGGGGCGGACAGGTGCAGCGAAATCATCTGTTTACAGGAATCGCGGGCAGAAATGGTTTCATTTTGCGACACACCCTTTTGAAATCGAAACCGAAACAGGTTTTTCCGAACGCAGCGCGCGCTCAGGATGCGTTGCCCTCCTCTGCGAGGATGGCCGCCAGACCCTCGCGATAGGTGGGGTAGGCGAGGGTGACGCCGAGGCGGGTCTTGATCCGGTCATTCGCGACCCGCTTGTTTTCGCCGTAGAAACTGCGCGCCATGGGCGACATCTCGGCGTCCCCGAATGGCACGAGCGGCGGGCGGGGCAGGCCGAGCAGGTCGGCGGCATGGCCGATCACTTCCTGCGGCGGACAGGTCAGGTCGTCGGTGACGTTGTAGACGGTGCCGGGGTCGGGCCGCGCGATGGAGGCTTGCAGCACCGTCGCGATATCCTCGACATGGATGCGCCCGAAGACCTGCCCCGGCTTGTCGATGCGCTGGACGGTGCCGCGCCGGATCTTCTCGAACGGCCCGCGCCCGGGACCGTAGATCCCCGCGAGGCGGAATGTGTGGATGGGCAGGCCGTCCTGGGGCAGGCCATCCCGGGGCAGGCCATCCGCCAGTGCCAGCCATTCCCGTTCCGCCGCCGCGCGCCTTCTGCCGCGTTCGCTGGCGGGGGTCAGCGCGCCGGTTTCGTCGACCCGTCCCCCTTGTCGATCGCCGTAGACGGCGGTGGTGGAGAGATAGCCGACCCATTCGATCCGCGCGGCTTGTCGCAAAAGCGACTCTCGATACCGGACCAGGACCGGGTCGCCCGCCTCGCCCGGGGGGGCCGAGATCAGCAGACGGGTGCGCGGGGGCAGGGCATCCAGCAGGGTATCCGGGGGCCAGACATGGGCGTCGATGCCGTCCGCGCGCAGGGCCTGCGCCTTGTCGTCCTGGCGGGCCGTCGCCGCCACCGACCAGCCGAGCGCCGCGACCCTTGCCGCGAGGACGCGGGCGCAGTAACCGAAGCCGATGCAGACGAGCGTGGGGGTTTGCGTGTCGTTCATAATCGCGCCTTATCGCGATGCGACCCTGCCGCGCAAGACCGATCCAGCCGGAGACCTGCCATGACCGCCCCCCGCCGCGCCCTTCTCGCCCTCGTCGCTGGGCTGACCGCGACGCCTGCCCTCGCGCAGGTCGCTACCTACGACGACTGCATCGCCACGGCCCGGAGCGTTCCCGCTTCCGGCCTGTCGGTCGCGGATCGGTGGTACGAGAGCGGCGGCGGGGATGCGGCGCGGCATTGCCGGGCGGTGGCGCTGGCCTCGCTGGGTTCGTTCGCGGAGGCGGCGCGCACGGTCGAGGCGCTGGCGCAGGGCACCGGCGATATCGGCGCGCAGGCCGATCTGTACGCGCAGGCGGGGGATTTCCAGATGGCGGCGGGGGATGCGATGGCCGCGCAGGGCTTCTTCGACCGGGCGCTGGCGCTGGAGCCGGAGAATTTCATGGCGCTCGACGGACGCGCCCGGGCGGCGGCGGCCCGGCGCGATTTCGCCGGGGCCATCGCCGATCTCAACCGCCTGTTGTGGATGGTGCCGAACGATGCCGAGGCGCTGTCGCTGAGGGCTGCGGCCCGGCGGCAGACGGGGGATACGAACGGGGCGCTGGTGGATGCGGAGGCGGCGGTCGCCGCCGATCCGTCCTCGGCGGTCGCCCGTTTCGAGCGCGGGGCCGTGCGCGCCGTCACCGGCGACCGCGAGGGCGCGCGCCGGGACTGGGCGGAGGCGGAACGGCTGGACCCGGGCGGGGAGACGGGGCAACTGGCCATGACGAACCGGGTGCGGTTGCCGTAGGTCCCGCCTCGACGATCACCCCCCGTACCGCACCATCGTCGCCAGCCCCTGCGCATCGGGCGCCAGAATCCGGGGCAGGGCGCCGGGCAGGTCGGCGAAGGCCACCTCCCCCGTCAGCAGCGCATCGAACCGGTCGTCGCGCAGCAGGTCCAGCGCCTTGGCCAGCCGCCGGGCATGGGGCCAGCGCACCCGGCGCGAGGGCGATACCTGCCCGACCTGCGACGAAACGATCCGCAATCGCTGGCTGTGGAACGCGCCGCCCAGGGCGACCGCGACCTGCCCCGCGCCGTACCAGCTCATCTCCACCACCGTTCCCTCGAACCCGGTACAGCGAATCGCCGTCTCCAGTCCGCTCGCGCTGGAGGATGTGTGAAAGACGACATCGCACCCGACGGGTGCATTTTCGGGCGTCGCGAAGGTCACGTTCACGTCATCGGCCAGCGAGCGGCGCTGCGGATTCCGGTCGACCAGCGTGACCTCCACCCCCGCGACCGCCCCGCACAATCCCGCGACCAGCCCGCCGAGGATGCCCCCGCCGACCACCGCCACCCGGTCCCCCGGCCCGACCCCGCCGTCCCAGACGGCATTGAGGGCCGTCTCCATGTTCGCGGCCAGGGTGGCGCGGCGGGGGGGCAGGCCGTCGGGCAGGACCGTCACCGCCCCGGCCGGCACGACGAAGCGCGACTGGTGCGGGTGGAGGGCGAAAATGGTCTTTCCGACAAGGTCTTGCGCCCCCGCCTCGACCGTTCCGACCATGCTGTAGCCGTAGACGACCGGGAACGGAAACTCCCCCCGCTGGAACGGCGCGCGCATCCGGTCCCGCTCGCTGTCCGGCACGCGGCCCTCGAAGACGAGCCGTTCCGTCCCCCGGCTGATCCCGGACCACAGCGCGCGCACGACCACCTCGCACGGTTTCGTGAGAACCGCGTCAGGCACGGGGACGAGCGCCGCTTCGCGCGGCTTTCGGTATTCGAGCGCATGGTCCAAATTAGGACTCCTTTCTCGACAATTTTTCGCACCGCACCACCGTCGTCCTGTACCAGGTGCGGCGACGGGTCCGACGGACGATACGGGGATAGAACGGCCAATGACCGACCAGATACAAGACCCCGTCGCCTTTTCGCCGCTGCCCCTCGATACGAGCGAGGCGGGCGAAGGCGGGCTGACCCCCGCCGGCCTGCAATCCCGGCGCATTCTGAGCCTGCGCCGCCTGTTCGCGCTGGCGCTGTGCGCGCTGACGCTGGGGGCGGTGCTGTACGGCGTAGCGGTCGTGTTCGGCGAGAACGGGCTGAGTGCGCTGGAATGGGGCATGATCGCCTGCGTCGCACTCAGCGCGCCCTGGACGATCCTGGGATTCTGGAATTCGCTGCTCGGATTGTTCCTGTCGCGCTCGGTCCGGCAGGTCATGCCGTTCGCGGCGGGGGAGGATCGCGACGATCCGGTCACGAGCCGCATCGCCGTCGCCATGGCCATCCGCAACGAGGACCCCCGGCGCGCCTTCGACCGCCTGCTGGCGATGCGCCGCAGTCTGGACGGCACGGCCTGGGGCCATCGCGTCGACCTGCATATCCTCAGCGACACGAATATCGAGGCGGTCGCCGGGCGCGAGGAGGCGCTGTTCGCCCGGCACCGCGCGGCACTCGACGGGGCAGGCACGGCCCGGTATCGCCGCCGCACGACGAATGCGGGGTACAAGGCCGGGAATGTCTGGCAGTTCCTGCAGGACCATGGCGGCGAGTACGACCTGTTCGTCCCCCTTGATGCCGACAGCCTGATGTCGGGCGCGGCGATCCTGCGCCTCGTTCGCATCGCGGAGGCCAATCCCCGCATCGGCATCGTCCAGTCCCTCGCGGTGGGGGCGCCCGCAGATAGCGCGTTCGGGCGCATCTTCCAGTTCGGCATGCGCCACGGCATGCGCGCCTTCACGCTGGGCAGTGCGTGGTGGCAGGGCGATTGCGGCCCGTTCTGGGGCCACAACGCCGTGATCCGCGTCGCCCCGTTCAAGGCGCATTGCAAACTGCCTGTGCTTGCCGGACGCTCCCCCCTGGGCGGCGATATCCTGTCCCACGACCAGGTGGAGGCGGTGCTGATGCGCCGGGCGGGATACGAGGTGCGGGTGGTCCCCGTGGCCAGCGAAAGCTACGAGGAGAACCCCGTCACCATCCTCGACTTCATGACGCGCGAGCAACGCTGGTGCAACGGCAACATGCAGTACTGGCGGCTGCTGACCCTGCCCGGCCTGCGCCCGACGAGCCGGTTTCAACTGCTTCAGGCGATCATGATGTATCTCAGCGCCCCGGCATGGATGATCCTGACGGCACTGGGCGCGGCGAAGGCGGTGGTGGACCCCGAGATGGTGTTCGACGGCGGCCTCGCGCTCGGCCTGTTCGCCCTGATGGTGGGCATGAGCCTGACGCCGAAGATCGTCGGCGCGATCCATGTGATGCTGGAGCCGGGCGGCATGGCCCGCTATGGCGGCACGCGCCGGTTTCTGGCCGGGCTGGCCGTCGAGACGGTGTTCTCGGTACTGATGTCCCCCGCCGTGGCCGTGCACCTGACGGTGTTCCTGATCGGGCTTGCCTTCGGCCGGCAGGTCGGGTGGAGCGGGCAGATCCGCGATGCCTACGGGCTGGAATGGCGCACGGCGCTGCGGGCGCTGTGGCCGCAGATGGTGTTCGGGGCGGCGGTGCTGGGCGTGCTGGCGGTGTTCACGCCGTCCGCCGTGGTCTGGGTGCTGCCGGTCGTGCTGGGGCTGCTGCTGGCGGTGCCGTTCGCGGTGGTGACGGCCTCGCCCGCGCTGGGGCGATGGCTGGCGCGGCACCGGCTGTGCGCGATCCCCGAGGAATTCGACCGCCCGCCCATCCTCGCCGATCTCGTCGCCTGAAACCGGGGAGCCGATGAAATCGCGCGCTCTCTCTCCTGCCCCGCACTCGATGCGGGGCCTGTTCACGGCGGAAAGAGGCCCCGCATCGCGTGCGGGGCAGGAAGAACGAGATCACGGGCTTGCCGCCTGAAACCCTTTCTCACGCAATCGGGAAGAGATGTCGGGTCCGGCATGAGGTCCCTTGCCCTAGACTGCCCCTGCACCGACGATACGAGGGAACGACCCGATGGCCCGCACCGACGCATTCGGCTATGACCTGACCACCGACAGCCCCGCCGCCGTCGCCGCGTGGGACCGCACGGTCGCCGCCTTCTTCGCCCATTCCGCCGCCACCCCGGTGCATATGGCCGAGGCGCTGGAACACGACCCCGATTTCGCCCTGGCGCACGGGGCGAAGGGGTTCTTTCTGCTGCTGCTGGGCCGGGCCGAACTGATCCCCGCCGCCCACGAGGCCCACGACACCGCCGCCCGCCTCGTCGCGCAGGGCGGCACTGCGCGCGAGCGCGGCTATGTCGCGGCGCTGGGCCACTACCGCGCCGGAGACCTGCCCGCCGCCGCCGAGGGGCTGGAACGGGTGATGGCCGGTTACCCCCGCGACGGCTTCGCGATGAAGCTGGTGCAGTCGATCCGCTTCGTCATGGGGGACGGCGCGGGGATGCGCCGGTCGATCGAGGCGGTGCAGCATGCCTACGACCCCGATCACCCGGCGGCGGCCTATCTCAACGGCTGCTACGCCTTCGCGCTGGAGGAGACGGGCGATTACCGCGCGGCGGAGGCCCGGGGCCGCGATGCGGTGCTGCGCGCGCCGGACGATGCCTGGGGCGTGCACGCCGTCGCCCATGTGTTCGACATGACCAACCGCACGCGCGAGGGGGTGACGTGGCTGGCGAGGCAGCCGGACACCTGGGCGCATTGCAACAACTTCCGCTATCACGTGTGGTGGCACCTGGCGCTGTTCCATCTGGATCAGGGGGATCATGCGGAGGTGCTGCGCCTCTACGACACCGAAATCCGGGCGGACCATACGGACGATTACCGCGATATCTCGAACGGTGCATCCCTGCTGGTGCGGCTGGAATTGGAGGGCGTCGATGTCGGCGCGCGGTGGGAGGAACTGGCGCAGCTCTGCGCGGCGCGGACCGAGGATGGCTGCGTCGTCTTTGCCGACCTGCATTACATGCTTGCCCTCGGCCACGACGATGCGCATGGACGGGCCTGTCGTCTGCTTCAGACGATGAAGGATACCGCGCGGAAGGGGACGACGATGGCGGAGGTTTCCGCCCGGGCCGGCATC
>Ga0114955_1000333_pt1 | contig 24916 bp, 24 predicted proteins | sample Porto_5metaG_FD_87302 | JGI IMG/M metagenome (GOLD analysis project Ga0114955, IMG submission 87302) | Marine algal microbial communities from Porto, Portugal - Porto_5 metaG | ecosystem: Host-associated > Algae > Red algae > Unclassified | place: Portugal: Porto | collected 2015-02-02 | reverse complement strand
TTCAACATATACAGTAAAATCTGGCGAATCATTAAACATTATTGCTAATAAATATGGCGTATCAGTAAATGAATTAATGTCAGCGAATAACTTAAATGGTTATTTAATTACACCAAACCAAACGTTAAAAATTCCTAATGGTGGTTCAGGTGCAGGTGGCGCTGGTGCTGGATCTGGTGGTGCTACTGCTACTACAGGCAATACAAGCACACAATCACCTTCTTTCAATCACCAAAACTTATATACTGAAGGACAATGTACTTGGTACGTCTTCGATCGTCGTTCTCAAGCCGGTAAACCTATCAGCACATACTGGTCAGATGCTAAAAACTGGGCTACTAATGCAGCTAATGATGGTTATCAAGTAGACCATTCACCTGAAGTAGGCGCTATTATGCAAAGTGTTCCTGGCGTTTATGGTCATGTTGCGTATGTTGAACGTGTTAATGGTGACGGTAGTATCTTAATTTCAGAAATGAATTATACTAATGGACCATACAATACAGATTACCGTACAATTCCAGCTTCAGAAGTATCAAGCTATTCATTTATTCATTAATTAAATACTTAAATATTGATATATATTTATAAAACTACCAACAAAGTTTAATTTTTGTTGGTAGTTTTTTTGTCTTATCTTAATAGATATACAATTATTATGAAGTTGATACATAAAGTTCTAATGCTTTGGAAATCAAATTAACGTTTTCCAAAAGCAGTAGTTTCCTTAGAAGAGACCTAACATAGAGTATTCTAAAGAGAAATGCTGCAAGCAACGCAAGTTGAGCATACTTCTCAATTCGACAATATTTAAGAAACATCACAAATATCCACGTTGAATAAATCATTTTGTAAGAACTACTACCCCATAGTATAAATATTAGTTCTTAATCATCATTCATTTCTTCTCTAAATCTAATACCATTTGTCCTAACCTCTTAAAAATTATAAGTATCTATTCAACTATTTTAATTCAATAGGTAGTTTTCAAGTATACAAAAAAGAAGGTTGGAAATATTTTAATGATTATCCCAACCTTCTTAATATCGCTATGTTATATATTATTTTAAGAAGAAATGCATAATAAAGTATACAATCGCAGCTAATATAGCTGAAATTGGTAATGTTATTACCCAAGTAATTATCATACGTTGCGCTGTGCTCCATCTAACACCTTTTGCACGGTTTGAAGCACCAACACCTAAGATTGATGAAGAAACAACGTGTGTTGTTGAAAGTGGGAAATGTAATGATGATGCTACGAAAATAGTTAAGGCAGATGATAAGTCAGCTGCTGCACCATTAGCTGGTCTAATTTTCATAATGTTACCACCAACAGTTTTGATGATTTTCCAACCACCTATTGCAGTACCAAGACCCATTGCTGTAGCACATGCCATTTTAACCCATAATGCTGGTTCAACATTAGAACCATTTTGGATATTAGCAACGATTAAAGCTAACGTAATAATACCCATTGATTTCTGAGCGTCATTTGTACCATGTGAAAATGATTGTAACGCTGCTGTAAATATTTGAAGAAATCTAAAGTTACGATTAGTACGTGTTAAGTTAGCGTTTTTAAATACTACTTTAACAATTGAGTACATAATAAAACCAACACAAAATGCAATAACTGGAGACACAATTAATACAATAATAATTTTAGTAAATCCTTGATAATGTAATACTCCAAATGATCCTTCAGATGCAATCGCTGCACCTGCAATTGAACCGATTAATGCGTGTGATGATGAACTTGGAATACCATATAACCAAGTAATTAAGTTCCATGCAATTGCTGCGATAATAGCTGCTAAAACAACGACTAACCCATGTTGTAATTTAAATGGGTCAACGATATCTTTAGTGATTGTACCAGCAACCCCAGTAAATGTTAACGCACCAATAAAGTTCATGACTGCCGCTAATAAAATGGCTGTTCTTGGAGTTAATGCTCTGGTAGATACGGCAGTAGCTACAGCATTGGCTGTATCATGGAAACCATTGATAAAGTCAAATATTAATGAAAATATAACTATAGCTATCGTGACGATTAAAATATATTCCATAAGTGAGGACTCCCTTAGCTATTTTTCATGATTATAGTTTCAAAATTATTCGCGACTGTTTGGCATTTATCTGCAATTTCTTCCATGCTTTGATAAATATCTTTTATTTTAATTAATGTGATTGGATCTGTCTCACTATTGAAGATATGTTTTATAGACTGTCTTAAGATACCGTCACAGTTCGTTTCAAACTCTTTAATATTAATTGAGTGAATACGCATGTGAGATAATTTTTTATCTACTAATAAACCTACAGCAAGTTTCATTTCTGCTACTGCTTTTTGAATATTATCAACAAATTCAGCCATGAATTCATCTGTATATTCAATTGAATACATTTCAAACATTCCTGAAGTTTCTTCCATAGCATCTAATACATCATCAATTGCGTTACATAAAGATAAAATATCTTCACGTTCAATTGGCGTGATAAAAGTCTGGTTTAAATCAGTAATCACTTGATGCATTAATTCGTCACCATGAGATTCGTAAGTTTTGATATTGTCAGAATATGCTTTTAAATCTAAGTGTGTGTTGAAATCCATTTTTCCAAACTCGATTGCAGCACGGTCAAGATTGAAAACCATTTCTTCTAACTGAACCATGAACTTATCTTTTTTCTTACTAAACATTCAAAATCCTCCATTTGAGCGATTGTTACCAATCACATTCATAAATTTTTACTCCATAAGATATGTGGAACACATTTACAATTTTCAGAAAAAAGGAGATTCACTTTTTCATTATGTAAATATTTTGTAAATCATAGTTATAAGCAATGATGTTTGCGTTCAAATAAATTGCGTTTTGTTCCTACTTGAAAATATCACAAAATTTACATAACTACAATTCAATTTACAAATTCTTAACAAATACGCAATTAAAATTTTACATACCTTCTTCATTATGCCCAAAACGGGTATAATGACAATTCCACTTTATAATTTAACGTTTTATATAATGACTTTCAATTATTTTCCATGAACTAATTATGGATCATAAATTTTGCTATTATATCCCTACCATTTTATAATAACAATACTTAACCAAAGGAGACTACAATGGAATTTACATTAAAAGCGATTCAAGATGCACATAGTAAATATACTGGACCAGATTTTCCAAAGCTATTTAAAGCTTTTAAAGATATGGGGATGACAACAAATATCGTTAACATTCAACAAGGTACATCAACATATATTAATACCGAGAAACAAACGATTACTACAAATGGTGTTAAAGCGACTCATGATGTGGCAACGTCTTCTCATTCTAGTAGCGTCAAAGATATACTTAAACGTCACCAAAATGGGGATACAGACTTCCCTACTTTTTGTGAAGAAATGGCACAAGCTGGTATATATAAATGGGATATTGATATTAATGCAGGTACTTGTTCATACATTGATTTAAATGAACAAACGATTGTAAGTGAACAAATACCTCAATAGCAATATTAATTATTATAAAAAAAGGATTTCATACAGCGTCTTATAAACGGTGTTAATGAAATCCTTTTTTATATTCTATATTGAATGCCTGATTGTTCTTTTTGAATGGTTATATGCTGCCAATGCAAATATAGCATAAATTGCTGTATATACTGCCTTGACAATAAAAATTGGTGTTTGGTTTGTAGAACCTAATAACGTCATAAATGCTAGAGAAGCAAAGTAAGCATGTAATAATGCAATCACTAAAGGTAAAGCAAAGTTGAAGAATACTTTAAGTTTTAAACCTTTTGCCATATCTTGATAAGTAAAACCTAATTTTCGTAATATCGAATAATTTTCTATTTCATCTTCAGTTTCATCTATTTGTTTAATATAGATAATACATCCAGCAGCTATTAAAAAAGTAACCCCTAAAAATGATGTAACAAATAATAATACTCCTGTTAAGCTTGAAATTTCACTTGCAGCTTCACTTCTAGTTTCAATATTCTTATCCACATTTTTAACAGCATTTTGTAATTCCGGCATATCTTTTTTATGCTTAATATCAAAACCGTATTGGGATACAATATCTTTTGCTTCAGTATGATTTCTTAAATACTGGTAGTCTTTATCATTCAAAACTAAAGTTGGTCCACCTAAGTCTACATCACTCATGAAATATATTTGATTAATTTCTTTGTATAATTTAACTTTTATTGAGTGTTGTTTTGTACCTAACTTGGTTACACCATGTTTTTTGTATTTCATCATATCGCTGACTTTACCTTCAGGTGCAATAATATCAGTATATCCTTTAGATACTTCAACATTAGGTATATATTTATCACTCGTTACTGCTACTTCATAAGGTTTAGCAATCCCTTTTTCGAACAATTTGTCTTTAAATAATTTGCTGTATACAACTTCCTTATAGTTGTAAAAATGTTTAATATTTTTATTATTTAACTCATAAGCTAACTCATTAGCCTTATCTTTATCTTTTAACGTGACATCATGTGGAGAATTTAGTAGTACTTCATTCGTTAACGTACCTCTACTGATAGCTGCAAAACACAATACAGATACTGTTATTGCAGAAATAATAGTCATAACTGTAAGAGAAAATGCATTTTTCTTAATACGATACATAATTGGAGCAGTAAACATTACATCATGAATACTTACAGTATCTTGTCTTATCTTTTTAATTGCTTTAAAAATTAACGAAACTGTACTTCTATAGAAGAAATATGCACCAATGACGGTACAAATTAGAATAACAAATGGTTGAATTAAGCCATTAAAATGTTCTACAACTCTGGTAGATAGATAATAACCAAACAGAATCATAATGATACCTAGTATCCCTAAAATTAAATCACCAATAGTAAACTGATTGTGATTAATTTCTCGCTTTGTCATATTTGAAGCTAATTCTGTAATGGAACGTCTTCTTATATAAAGATAACTTTGACTAACAGTCAATATGTACGCAACTAAAATTAATAGAAGTGCTTGTATTATAGCCGATACACTAAAGATAATTGATACGGTGATATTAATTCCAAGTAATCTTAATACAATCATTAACAATATTTTTGATCCAAAGATTCCTATAATAATACCTAAAATAGAAGTAGTTATAAATATAAGCAACTGTTCTATCATAATCATTTGCATAATATTAAATCTAGAAAGACCAATCGTTTGAAACAACGCAAATTCACGTCCACGTCGCTTTAAAAACAATAGATTCGCATATAAAATAAATACGATAATCAGTACAAAAAGAAAATAACTACCTATTTGCGATCCTTCTTTAATAATTGGATAATTTTGTTTTCCATATAAATGATGTGCATATTTTAAAGTGATAAAACTAAAATAAAGGACTACGCTAATTACTAATGAAAATAAATAAATCGCATAATGTGAAAATTTTTGTTGGAAATTTTTAAAAACAATTTCTTTAAAGGTCATAATTCACTCCACCAAGCACACTTTGTGTTCTAATAATCTCATTATAAAATGTCTGTTTATTATCTTCACCTTGGAATATTTCTGTGAATATCCTTCCATCTTTTAACATCACTACACGATTCGAATAACTTGCGGCTACAGGATCATGTGTAACCATAATAATTGTTGTATTAAATAATTCATTCATCTTAGTTAATCTTTTTAATAAGTCTTGCGTACTTTTTGAATCTAACGCTCCTGTTGGTTCATCAGCAAATATAATGGAAGGATTTGTAATAAACGCTCTTGCTGCAGAAGTTATTTGAATTTGACCGCCTGAAAGTTCAGAAGGATATTTATCACTAATATCCTTAATATTTAAAGCTTCTACAACTTTTTCATACCGTTCCTTCATTTCTTGTTTGGGTATTTTCTTAACAGATAGCGGTAGCATAATATTCTCTTTTACTGTTAATGTATGTAAGATATTATAATCTTGGAAAATAAAACCTATTTCCTTTTTACGTATATTAGATAAATCTTTATTAGATAATTTATCCAACGCTTGACCATTTAATTTTATTGATCCTTGTGTAGCATAATCTATAGAGCTAAGTACATTCAATAGCGTTGTCTTGCCAGAGCCTGAAGGACCCATAATCGATATAAATTCGCCCTTATCAACTGACAAATTAATATCATGTAGTATTTCTTGAGAAGAATGTTGATTTCCATATATTTTAGTTAATTGATTTACTTCTAATATTGTCACGTTAACACTCCTAATAATCACTGCTCAATCACATTGCAATGAGGTTGAAACATAAAGTTCTTGTGCTCTGGGAAACTTGATTAACGACGACCCAAAAGCAGGATTTTGCCCCGACCTCTTTTATATTTTCACTTTTATATTATAACGATTCCTTATTACAAATGTACTAATAATGAATAACAAAACGCATGCTTAAAATGACAATGTTGTCACTTCAGACATGCGTTCAATGACTTCATTTTGTTGTGGGAATATGAGACTAAATGTAGTTCCTTTACCTACAACAGAATCTACTTTAATTTCAATACCTAATTGTGATTTAACACTATCCACTAAATATAGCCCCATGCCTGATGACGTCGTCTCATTTCTATTAGCCGTGGACGTATAACCTCTATCAAAGATACGAGGCAAATCTTTTTGGCTAATGCCACGTCCATGATCTTTAATTTCTAGTGTAATATGGTTATCAGTTAATTTACCGCTTATTTCAATCATATTATTTTCACTATATTTCAGTGAATTAGATAAGATTTGTCTTATCATCATTCGGCACCATTTCAAATCTGTATAAACGTTAAAATCATCAGTAAAATTCAATTCAAAACCTATACCTTTTATCTGGCTAATATGTCGTGTTAGTTGAATTTCGTCAATAACCATTCTTTTTAAAGAAACGTAGTCAAAATACATATCTTTATTTTGTGTTTCTAAACGTGTTAAATATAATTGTTTATCTAACATTTCATTGATACGCGACCATTCATATAATAATGCTTGTTTACGTTGAGCATCTTGTTCTTGGTCGATGATTAATTTCAATGCTGTAACAGGTGTTTTAATATCATGAACAAATTCAGTTATACTTTGTTCGTGATTATTGATTTGTACTTGTTGTTCTAAAACCTTATCCTTTTGAGTAGTAATATTACGATATAAATAATCTACTATTTGTTGTTGGAATGGTGTTTCAGCCAAGTCTTTATGTTTAATTTCTTCAATTTCTTTGTTCTTTTCAAAATGCTTCGTCAATCTCGATTCTTTAAAGAAAGTAATGATAATAAATATGATACTCATACCTAAATTAAGCACCACAATATACCATACACTATCAGCAGAAATATCATAATCGATATATGAAATGCCTAGCATAACAAGATTGATAAATACAATCCATATAATCCAATTTATACGTGATTTAAAAAACAACCAAAACCATTTAAAGTTATTCATGAGCCATATACCCTTTACCTACTTTGGTTTCAATAGCACTATCCATCCCTATTTCTGATAGCTTCTTTCTTAATCTATTTACATTAACAGTTAATGTGTTATCACTAACAAAGGCTTCATCGTCCCATAAAGCAGTAATCAATGTATCTCGTGAGACAATTTGATTTCTTTTGTTAACTAACATTTCTAAGATAATCATTTCAGTTTTAGATAAGAAAATGACTTTATCCCCTTTTTGAATACTATCTTTCGATAAATCAACGGTAGCATCTTTCCAGTTTAAAGTACGTTTTTCTTCAACCCCAAATTCATACACTCTGCGATAAACAGCTTGTAATTTAGCAATCAGCACATTAGTATAAAATGGTTTTTGGATATAATCATCTGCACCTAATTCCATACTCATGACTTGATCCATTGGATTATCACGAGATGATAAAAATAAAATGGGTACATTAGATACTTGTCTCATTTTTCTACACCAATAAAAACCATCATATTTCGGTAATTGTACGTCTAATATTACTATCTCAGGATTAAATGCTTCAAAAGTATCCATAACATTGCTGAAATCATCTATCCCTACAACATTAAAATCCCATTGTTCTAATTCTTTTTTCAATTCTTGAAACAGTGTGTTATCATCTTCAACTAATAAAATTTGCATACGAATCACCTAATTATTTTGTATATTTGATTTTTTCTCCTGATTGAATACGTCCTTGGAAATGTTTGATACGACAATCTACTTCAAATCCACGCATCATCATTCCTTGTAATGGTGCTTGTACAAAATAATACACAGGCCAAAACATTTTCGGAATGTAATCAAATAGATGTACTAAAACAATTGCATTACCTTTTAATAGACGGAACTCTAATTTCCCTTGTTTCTTCGCATTCGATTTAACTAATCTTCCACCAACTAATTGCAATGTAATTAAATCTTTTTCAGTAATCATTCTTTTTAATATAGCTAAAGGCTTATTTTTATTTTTAACATAAATATAATAATAATCATTACTTTTATAAGTCTTTACAATTGTACCTCTCGTTTTATCAAGCCAATTAAAAAAGTATTCTACAACTTGATTGAGCGTCCATTTTTTAGGAAGCACTATTTTCGTCGCAGTTCTGACATCATCATACTTTGAAACTTGTAACTCAACATTAATATGTGGACGTTTTATTTCTAATTGTGTACGTTCAACAGGCACACCATATGCACCCAAACGTTCAATCGTTTGATTATCATTACGACTTCCTGGTATATATACTAGCTTTTTAACTTGATTTACTGCTGCTGCCCTTCCAAAATTGTCAGCAGCAATTAAATTCAAATCTCGCGCCGTCGCTTGTGTCAATTTTGCAGAGTTTTTAGTTGGATCTAAATAAAAAATAGCTATATCAATATTTTTCATAGATTCAACCACATCTTGATAATTAAAAATATCACTTTGTAGCCAAGTCATATTTGTCGTAGCTTCATGTTCTGGTTTAGGATACTTGGACAATACATATAATTCAGCATCTTCTTCAATAACTGAACTTAAATGTTTCCCAATATATCCTGTTCCGCCTGCTAAAAGTACTTTTGGTTTCATATTTTAACTCCCTTGTGTATAATCTACACTCCAACTGTATTATTGCACGATTTAAAGCAATCTTAACTTATTTATATTATAATATAGAAGTAATCGAAACTTAAATGAATATAGGAGTGTTTTCATGCCTCACGCTATTCGTGAAATTAGTATAAAAGACGTAGACAATTTTATTGAATTACTTACCAAAATTTATGATGAATCTGAATTTACTTTCTACAACCCTGGTGAATACGCACCTACTACTTCTGAAGTTATTAAAAGATTAGAAGATTATATTACTTCTTCATCTAAAGCCATTTATGTTGCTGAGAGTGATGAACAACTTGTTGGCTATGCATTTGTAGGAACAGAAACATATGAAAGAACACGCCATGAAGCTATCATCTATTTAGGTGTTAAAAACCTTTATCAACAACATGGTGTTGGACAAGCTTTAATTAATGCAATTGAAGCTTGGTCACTCAACCACAATATCCGCCGTATCGAAGCTACTGTTGTGACAGAAAACGATAGTGCAGTCAATTTGTTTAAAAGTACTGGGTTCCAAATTGAAGGCGAATTAAAGGATAAGTTATTTATTAATAATAAATATTACAATGAATATGTGATGGCCAAAATTTTAAATTAATGCTAATCTCTGTATATTAAATATTATCATAAAATGTATTTAAACAACGTAAAGTAAAATTCCATCATGTATAGAAAATACCGTTAAAACACATATTTCAAGTGTTTTAACGGTATTTTCATTATAATAACTATTCACTAAATGGATCTAATTGAACATCTTGGTTTATATTATTGTTTCCATTTGTGTTTGATTCATTGTTACGTTCAACACCTGAAGAAGAAGTATTTCTACTTAAAAATAATAAGACGCGCTTAATATTTTCTTTTGACTCAGGTTTTTCTAAATGAAATTGGTATTGATGATGTAAATGGTGAGACCCATTATAAAATAATGTATCTACTGGTACATCTTTTTCTTTAAGTTTTTTATAAAAATCAATATTTTGACTATAAAAAGGATCTGCATCTCCTACAGATAAGAAAGTTGGTGGATATTTATTAGTCACTTGATTTATTGTGGACATTTGAGATAAATTTTTAAAATTACTTTCCCAATTTGTCATACCAGTATAACTTCTCATAAATAATTGTATTCTCGGAAATTCTGTCGCTTTTACAGTTTTCATATCATAGAAACCACCAAAGAATATCGCTGCTTTAATTTGTGAAGGTTTGAATTCTGGTTCAAATTTCATTTCATCTCTTAATGATTTGTTTGTTTGCATTGCAACATATTGACTAGTTAATTGTGCACCAGCTGAATCACCGCCAATAATCACTTGATCAAAATCAATTGGTAAATCATGTTCATTAGTTTTGATAAATTTAACAGCCTTATTCATTTGTTCAATTGGTGTTGGATATTTATATTGTGGTGCTAAAGCGTAATTGACGTTGACAACAATATAACCTTGTTCAGCAATTTTAGATAATAAAGGATTTTTATATTGTTTATCTCCTGCAATAAAGCCACCACCGTGCATCCAAAAAATAACAGGTAATTTACTATCTTTACTCATGTCTGATGGCATAATAATATCCAATTTACTATTTGGAACACCTTGGCCGTATGAAATATTTTGCAATAATTTAACATTTTTATTATTTATTTGGACTTTTTCTTTATTTTGGTGATTATGTTCTTGATCATAATGTTTTTTTAATAGTAGTCCTATACAAACACTAACGATTAAAATAACACATATCGTAATAAACAACCATTTATGTTTTGCCTTCATGATTGATTGTCCCCTCATAAAACTTTACTTATATTATAAATTAAAATCTTAACTTTATTTAAAAAAAGCAATTCATCTTTAATTGAATAAGATGAATTGCTTTTAAGGTTAAATCAATCATATTCAATTGTAAAGTGCATTTACTTTTTTATAATTAAGCAATATGATCTTTATCATCACTTTTACGTTTATAATATTTTACAAGCACTGCAACAACTATAAATAAACCAACAATTCCCATGATGTTGTATAAATAATTAATTAAGTCTGCAAATCCTACGAAACTTAAAATATAAGCAGCAATCATCATGATAATAATAAATAGATGATATTTCTTACTATATGGTTCTGTGAATCGTGCAGCAAATGAATAACATAAACCTAAGATTGTATTGTACATTACAGCTAGCATAATAATAGTTAATACTAAACCAATCCAAGGATTAATTGCATTCGCTAAGTTTAATGTAGGTATCGCAGCATCTTTAATTTTTGGATATTCTGCTTGTAATGCAAAATTAATCAATGCAAGTAAGATTGTGTATACAATACCACCGAATAATGCTCCAGCACCTGATACTTTTCGTTTAGATGCATCACCGCCAATAGCAACAACTGTACTAAATCCTACCGCGAAGGCGAGTCCTCCATATTGGATACCTTTTAAAATACCAAATATAACACTTGGTTTATCTACTGTTTGATTAACATCACTTAATGGCACTGAACCATTAAATAAATAATACACTGCTACTAATACTACTATTATAATTAAAAATGGAGTAACAATTCCTAGAGCTCTTACAATTTTATCGAAATCAAGTAATAGTGTGCCGTAAATGACAACTGTCATTATCAAAGCACCTAGCCAAACAGGAATATGAAAGCTTTCCTGGAATGTTGAACCTGAACCAGCAATCATTGTAACGGCAATTCCAAATAAAAAGAACACAAGAATGTAATCAAATATTTTACTGAATTTTTCACCGAATACATATTGTAGCGTTGATTCATGGTTTGTAGCTTCAAAAGCCGTACCTATTTTAGCTACTTGTCTACCTATAAAACCTAAAATTAAACCTGATAATAATACACCAATATATGACCATAAGCCATACGGTGTGAAGAATTGCATTACTTCTTGACCGGTTGAAAATCCTGCGCCGACTACTATGCCGACATAGGCGAAACCAATTTTGACAGCTTCTTTATTCAGCCCCATGAAAAAATAACCTCCTTCATTTTACACACGTTGAATTATAACGTACTGCTTTTTAATTGCAACCCAATCCATGTAGCTAAAAATAGCTTAAATTCCCAATTTAGACTTTGATATCAAGCATTTTCGGATATTCCCTAAGTTCAAATTTTAAATTTTCTAAACATTCAAACAATTTATTTACTATTAAAAAACCACTGAATTGATTTTACACAATTCAATGGTATTTACAAAAATAAGTCTAAATATTAGATTTTTAACGAGCATCGCGGTGTTGATTTAACTTATTAATATCAACTACTACGTTGTCCATGCGTTTCGCTGTATCTTTTAATACATTACGAGCCACATTATTGTTTGGATCTAATTTAAGAATTCGTTTAGCTATATCAAAAGCCTTTTTATCAGAAATAACAGGCTCTGGAATTGCATGTAGTAACAGCATTTGTAATAAGCTTTTAACTTCATTTCCGTCAGTAAGTTTTATGGATGAATCTGCATGATAATAAGCAGAGTGTAAAGCACCTTCATAGTCACTAAGTGGATAAACAAGAAGTAAAAATGCTAAATCGTGCATTTCAGGTGTTTCTTCCACTTTCATCATATCTAAAATACAAGTATAGAACATCATACTTTCTACTTCATGTGCACTTGAAATATATGCTTCTTCAAATTCCATAAAATCTGTTTCGGACATTAATTGTCTTACTAAATCAAACTCGCCATTCAATACATGTTTTTTTATAAGATGTTGCATGGCAATGTCCTCCTATTAGCCAGATTTTATCGTACATTTAATATTAATCATATCACATATAATCTTAACTTTCATTTCAAAAAATAAAATTCAACTTAATAAATGATAATTTCATTTAAAATGATGTTTGTTTTACTTCATCAAGAGCATCAGACATACTTCCACCTATTGATAATTTAACTGCTGCTGTAAAACTTCCTTCTACTATTGGCGCGTCTACTTTAACAATTTTATATGGCCCATCATACATATCTATAGCCATATCAATATTCATTTCTGATGATCCAATATCATAAAAGCATAATGCATCTTCTTCTAGTCCATTAATTAATTGCTGTACTGTATCAAAAGATGTACCAATATCTCCATTTACACCACCATTAGCTACTACATTAACATCTGATGCCATTTGTTGTAATAATGCTTTAGTGCCATTAGCTATAGCTTCACTATGACTAATGATTACAATTGTCGTCATTATCTTTCATCTCCTATTAATGCATTTAAAACATAAACCATACTTTGTGCGCCCGGATCCATATATCCTTTAGAAGCCTCTTTATAATATGAAGCACGTCCCTTTGTTGCAACCATATCAATAGTCTCGTCTGCAAAACTTTGTAGTCGCTCTAAATTAACTTTTTCGTCTGCTTTAACCACTTCGAATGTTCGTGCTACAACATCATACATTGTCTTTTCGTTTAGTTCAACCTTGCCACGTTTAGCGATAGCTTCGGTAAATGTTTCAAGTAAAGTTACTAAGTTATCGTGGTCAATATCATCACTAACGACTTCTGCCATTTTAACAAAACTAAACCCGTATAAGGGCCCTGAGGCACCGCCAATATTGGACATTAGTGTCATGCCAGTAGATTTAAATAAATTTTTCATTGAACTGTCGTCTACTTTATCTTTTAAATTTTCGAATCCTCTTAACATATTTACACCATGGTCTCCATCACCAATAGCTCTATCAAGTTCTGTTAATGTATCTTCTTGTTCTTTAAACGTATTTTCTAATTCTAATAAGTGTTGTTTCGTTGTATTAATATCCATTATTAGCCCTCCTTGTTATTTTTTATTGATTAAGCGTTAAAATATCGACTAGTCGTTGGTGCAAGTAATGCTTCTAGGAGTTTTTCAGAATAAGGTACGATTGTGATTGAAAATCCTTGCATATCTAATGATGTCATATAATCTCCCACATACCAATGTTTCACATTTACATTTTGAGCCACAAAGTATTTTTTGATATATGACGTTGTAATGTTCAGTTCAGACAATGGTGTGCCACCCATACCATTGACCATTACGATAACATTCTCAGTCTCAACTTCTTTTAACAATGCATCACCTAAATGCTTCACAATGTCATCAATAGACTCCATTTTTTGACGATGTAGTCCTTTTTCACCATGAATACCAATACCAATTTCAATATCATTTTCATTTATATCAAATCCATATTTACCAGTTGTTGGTACCATTGGTGGTGTTAATGCCATTCCAATACTTTTAATAGTAGGTAATATATTTTCAACTTTAGATTTAATATCCGCTAACGACTCGCCATTCTCTGATAAATAACCCGCATATTTATGAATGAAGACTGTACCAGCAACTCCACGACGCTGTTCTACATCAGATACAGCAATATCATCCTTAACAACAACCATATCTACATTAATATCTTCCATTTCGGCCATTTCTTGAGCCATTTCAAAATTCATTACATCTCCAGCATAATTTTTAACAATTAATAATACGCCATCACCAGTATCAACATATTTAATAGCTTCTAAAATTTTATCTGGCGTTGGAGAAGTAAATACCTCACCACATACCGCAGCATCAAGCATACCTTGTGCAACATATCCAGCATGTGCAGGTTCATGACCGCTCCCTCCACCTGAAACGAGTGCTACACCTGATGTCTTTTTATCTTTTTTAACAATGATTGTATCTTCAATAATATCTAGCTCAGGATGTGCAATTAAAAATCCATCAAGCATATCACTTAAAAAGTCTTGTTTATCTTTAATTAGTTTCTTCATTGTTAGCCCTCCTTTGTCATTCATGTCTATTATAAATCAACCCTTTTAGAAAACGTTAACAATATACATAACAAAAGAGCGAAGCCTCCTAAAGACTTCACTCTTTTTCACACAATTTATACACTTTTAGTTTTATACATAAGATATAAGAAATAAGGTGCTCCAATAATAGCGACTATAATACCCGCTGGTACGCCAGTTGGTTCTAAAATGACTTTACCAAAAGTATCTGAGAATACTAATAGGAATGCGCCAACTAGTACTGCTATTGGTAAAAATAATTGATGACGTGGACCAACGATTCGTTTAGCTATGTGTGGTCCCATTAATCCAATAAATGATATAGAACCAGCCACTGCAACAGCTACTGAGGAAAGTACGACTGCAACAAAGAATAACACCATACGTTCTTTGCCCACTTTAACGCCTAATCCTTTAGCTACATGTTCGTGTGTATTAATAATATTAAGTTCATTAGATTTATAAAATAAATAAGGTAATATCACAATAATCCATGGTAAAAAGGCAGCGACGAATATCCATTCATCTCCCCATATATTACCTGCAAACCATGTAGCAATAAATTCAGATTGATCTTCATCAAATTTTGACATTAAAGTGATTGAACCACCATATAATGCGGTTTGCATACCTACACCAATTAATACCATACTTGAAGGTGTGACACCATTTCGCTGATTAATACTAAACATAAATATAACTAACGCAGTTGCTACACCACCTATGACACTAATAAGGGGTAATACATAGACAAAATTGTCAGGTTTTATTTGTCCTATCGTAATAAATAAGGCAATAGCAAAACCACCACCAGCATTAATACCTAAGATACCTGGTTCAGCTATTGGATTTTTCGTGACACTTTGAACAATTGCGCCACTCATACTTAAAGCAGCTCCTGCTAAAATAGTAATCAACATTCGGGGCAGTCTAAAATCCACCAAAATGAGTGTATCTGTATAGTCGCCCTGACCAGTCAATATTTTAAAGAATTTACTTACTGGTATATTATATTCACCGGAGGCTACGCTCCACGTACAAGCTAAAAAGACTAATATTACAAACGTAATAAACGTGATGATTTGTTTGCGTCTTAACTTACTGTCTATCATATAGAACGTCCCCCTCTTTTAACTAAATATAAGAAGTAAGGAACGCCAATAAATGAAATAATTGCACCTACAGGCGCGCCACCTAAATATCTTGCTAACATATCAGCTACTAACATTAAAATACCACCTAATAAAGCAGTCAAAGGTAACACTTTAACATAATCTGTTCCAATTAAAAATCTAACAATATGTGGCACCATTAAACCTACAAATGCAATTTGTCCTACCATTGAAACAGCAACACCAGCAAGTATCATTGATAAAACTAATATCACAACACGAATTACTGTTACATTTTGTCCTAAACCTTTAGCTAAAGATTCTCCCAAGTTTAATATCGTTAATTGTTTACTCATCGTAAGAATAATAAGTAACGCAATTATAATGATAGGCGCAGTCCATATAATTTGAGACCATGTTGTACCTGATACACCACCGGCACTCCAAAATGTAAGAGATTGGTTTAATCTAAATATGAGTGCTACACCTTGACTTAACGCAGTTAACATAGCACTTACAGCTGCACCAGCTAAAATAATACGCATAGGATTAAATCCGTCTTTTCTTGAACGGCCAATCATTAATACAATTGTTCCACCTAATAATGCACCAAGAAATCCTGCAATCATTAGTAATGTAAAAGGAGCTTCTGGATAAAAGGCATATGTCAGTGCTAATCCGAATGAAGCGCCAGAGTTTAATCCAATTAAACTTGGATCTGCCAAACTATTTTTCGTTACGCCTTGAATAACTGCACCTGCAACGGATAAAGCCATACCTACTAATATAGCACCTAAATCTCTAGGTATTCTAATTTCACTTATTACATTGTGTTGTTGGTTTTTTGGATTATAGTTGAAAATTGCATCTATTATAGTTGGAATATTAATTTTGGCATCACCATATAAAATAGATAAAAATAGCGCTATTGCTAGCACTATTATTCCACCTATTAAATAAGAGATAAATTTAACATTGCCCTTTTTGCTTGGATTTGACATTATATTCATACCTTTTCTATATGATTTATGTTTATCTATTACTTTTTATGATGAGTATGATTTATTACATAAGTCATAAGTAACTAATAGTGGTTTACCTGTTCTAGGATCTTCACTTAATACAACATCAATGTTAAACACTTGCTCTAAAATGTCTTTAGTTAGTATTTCATTAGTTTCCCCATTAGCTATAATTTCTCCTTTTTTCATAGCAATAAGATGGTCTGAGAAACGGATAGCTTGGTTAATATCATGTAACACCATAATAATGGTACAACCTTGTTCTTCATTTAATTTTTGAACCAATTCTAATATTTCTAATTGATGAGAGATATCTAAATAAGTTGTTGGCTCATCTAAGAAGATAATATCAGTACGTTGTGCTAAAGCCATTGCAATCCACACACGCTGTCTTTGACCACCACTTAAGTCATTGATTGAACGATGTCTAAATTCTGATGTTCCAGTAACATCCAATGCCCAATTAATTTCTTTTTTATCTTCTTCAGATAAACGACCAAAGCCTTTTTGATGTGGAAATCGGCCATATGAAACCAATTCGCCTACTGTTAAACCATCAGCAACTTCTGGTGATTGTGGTAAAATCGCTATTTTTTTAGCGATTTCTTTCGTAGATTGGGAATGAATACTTTCTCCATCTAAATTAATTGATCCATCTTTTACGGATAGTAAACGAGAGAGTGCTTTTAATAAAGTAGACTTTCCACAACCATTTGGTCCTATAATTGATGTCACTTTACCATCAGGAATCTCAACATCTAGATTATTTATAATAGTCGTATCGCCATAACCAATTGTTACTTGTTCACCATTTAAACGACTCATAATTCCCCTACTTTCTAAAAAATTACTTTATATTCAGAAAAGATAACTGTACTTTTATATTTTTAATATCAATGTAATTGATAATCATTATCATAATGGTTATTATAACATTTCCACTATTTTTTGACTAATAAATTCATGATTTATTATAAATTGTCAATTAAAAAAACCACTTTAAGTTAACTAGAATGACTTAAAGCGGTCTTATAAATACTTTTTTATTCGTCTATCAAGAATCCATTTCCATACACATCTCTCACATCATGAATAACAAGGAATGCTTGATGATCAATATTTCTAATGATTTTTTTAGCACGTGATACTTGTGTCTTAGTAATAACTACATAAAGTACATCTTTCTCTTCTCGAGTATAATATCCATGTCCATTTAAAATAGTTAATCCACGACCAACTTGTTCGTCAATCGCTTTAGCCACTTCTTCTGGTTTACTTGAAATAATCGTCATCGCTTTCTTAGTATTTAAACCTTCTATTACATATTCCATGACCTTAGTACCTATATAAAGTGAAATAACTGTAACTAGTGCACGATCTATTGAAATAACAGTTAAAGAAATCACTACTACAATTAAATCGAAAAATAATAAAGCATAAGGTGTACTCACATCTAAATATTTATGTGCAATTCTAGCTAAAATTGTTGTTCCAGCCGTAGTTCCTCCAGCTAAAACAATTACTCCAATACCTAAACCAACACATGAGCCACCAAAAACTGCATTGACAATGACATTGCCTGTTTCAATATGCCAAGAATCAGTTAAACTTAGGAATACAGAAATTAGGACAGTTGCTACAATGGTCAAATACATACTACGTTTACTTAAAAACTTATATCCTACAACAATTAAAACTGCATTAACTACAAAGTTAACTATGGCTGGAGATAAATGGAAAGCATAATATAAAACAATAGCTAAACCAGTAACGCCACCTTCACCTAAATTACCAGAAATGATAAATGCATTGACGCCTGCTGAAAAAATAAATGATCCAATTATAACTAAGATTAAATCTCTTACTAATCTCTTCAAGCAACCACATCCCTATTATTATTTTTTTTTATGATTAACAAAATGTTAGCACACGCACATATCCTCCTACAACACCGCTTCTTTAAATAATTCGTATTTTGAGTATTTTATGTTTAAAACCATAATTTTTAAAAGTAAGAAACTTCATTTTAATTACTGAGATGAGTGTGTTAACTAAATTTTAAATTTTCAGAATTTTTAATTTACTTTTCACTATTTCTTTGTTATACTTACATTAACTTCTTTAGTAAAGAAGTTATCTCCTTTGTGTTGTTTATAGTAACAAAACAAATTTTGCTCGAAGTACTGTAACAGTACCTAGTCCTTACCGTTACAAGTACATTAATATTCATTTCCCATAAAAGCCAAGTATAAGAAGTGTGTCCTCACTTACTATACTTGGCTTTTATCATGATTCCTTATTTTATTTGATATAAAATACACCCCCATTTTGGAAAGTCATCCCAAAATAGGAGGTGTTATCAATTTATCTTACCAAGCAAATAAACCTACGAATGCAGCTGTTAATAATGAAACTAAAATACCTGCTAATAGCATCATAGGAACATATTTTGATACAAAATCTGATGTTTTCTTGTCTACGATACCTTTTAACGTACCGATAATCATACCAATTGTGGAGAAGTTAGCAAATGAAACTAAAAATGTTGAAATGACTGCTTTATGATGTGGTGAAAGTGTGTTAATCGTTTTAGACACTTCACCCATAACTACAAATTCGTTTGTAACGATTTTTTTCGCCATTTGTTGTGCAACTAACCAAGCTTCATCAAAAGGAAGTCCAAGTAATAATGCAAATGGATACATAAATACACCTAGAATTTGGTTTAAACCAAAGCTACCTTTTAATCCCATTAAATGACCAATGCCACCAGTAATTAAATTAATAAGACGATCGGCTAAATCAGCTAATGCTACGAAACTAATGACAAAAGCAATGATAATTAATACTAACTTTCCTGCTGCTAATACAGAATCACCTAGGAAAGAAAAGAAAGGTTGTTTTTCAATTTCATCATTTTTAATACTGTAAATAATATCTTCTTTTTCATCCACAGTAACTGGATTAAGAATTGATGCAACGATAATTGCATTCACAATGTTTAAAGGAATAGCAGTCAATACTAATTCACCAGGAATCATTTGAACATATGCACCAACAATCGCACCTGAGACTGAACTCATTGACATCATAGCTACAGTTAAGACACGCACTTCATTCATACGTTTCAATTGTTCATTAGACACAGCTAATGCTTCAGTATTACCTAAAAACATCATCTCAATTCCAAAGAATGATTCGAATTTAGGTTGACGTGTAATTTTAGCGAGTAACCAACCAATTGCACCGATTAATTTTGGAAGGATATTAAAATACATTAATATATCGAACAGCGGTACAATTAAAAGAATCGGGAATAAAGCACTTACTGCCATATCCATTTGTTTATTAGAAACAAAACTATTAAATGCAAATCCTGTGCCTTCATTTGCTGATTGTATAACCCAGGAAATTCCATTTGCTGCTGCTTTAATTCCAGTTTTCCCCCATGGGAAGTATATAAAGAACCAAGCTAGGAATAAGTTCAATACGACTAAAATAATAATTGATTTCCATTGTATATTTTTTCGTGATCTTGAAAATAATACTGCTATACCAAGGAAAACAATTAACCCAATGATATTAATCAATAAAAACATCTGACACCCACCTATTTATTTAATTTTCCAAAAAACGTTTTTTGCTAAAGTAACAACTTATTAAATATGTATAACTCTATGACAAAGTGAATTGTCACTCCCAAAACAGAGTATAGATTATTGAATTTATTATACCATTTGTAAAATTGACTTAAAATAAGTATTTTCATTATCAACTTGAATTTTATTAACACATCGTGACATATTATTTGTAGGAATAAGAACTGAAGTTTCCAATAGTAGTGTAAGTTGAGTCATATAAAAATTTTTATACATACGGAATTTCTTTAATTTAGTTTAATGATGTTTATTAAATTACACGAAAGGTCCTTATTTTTTCAAGGTGTTTTCCAATGTATAAATACGTAGTATATATGGCGAGACTCTTGAGGGAACAGGACAAGCTGAAGACTACAGGCTGAAGCTGTCCCCTATGAAAGCGAGCCGATAATACGAAGTATTATAAATAAAGAAGCCAGTAAATGAGTTTTTTGGATAAACTCATTTACTGGCTATTTTTCTAGGATTTATGTCCCAGCCTCATTAATCTTAATCAGCAAGCTTCTGAGATGTGACAAAGTGTTTATATTTTTCATGTGATGTCATTAATTCACTATGTGTACCTTTACCTGTCACTTGACCTTTATCAATAAAGATAATTTGGCCCGCTTTTTTAATTGTAGAAAGTCTATGTGCAATAACAATTGTTGTACGACCTTCCATCAATGTTTCTAAAGCTTCTTGAATTTTCAACTCGCTCTCACTATCTAAATTAGCTGTAGCCTCATCAAGCAAGAGAATATCTGGATTTTTAACAAAACTACGTGCAATATCAATACGTTGTCTTTGACCACCAGATAGCTTAAGTCCTCGTTCACCAACCAACGTATCATATCCTTCATCAAACTGCATAATAAATTCATGACAGTTCGCTAATTTGGCGTATTTTGTAAGTTCCTCATCAGTTACAGTACGATTGACACCATATAAAATATTGTCTCTAATCGTACCACTCATCATAGAATTAGATTGCATAACATAACCAATTTTTGTACGCCATTTAGATAATGGAATATCAAAAATACTAGTTCCATTATAAGTAATGTCACCACTTTCTATGTCATACATGCGTTCAATTAAATTAAAAATGGTACTCTTACCAGAACCTGAAGGCCCTACAAATGCACTTACCTGCCCTTGAGGAATATTAAATGAAACGTTGTCTAAGATAGGTTTTACATCATATTTGAAATTGACATTATCAAACGAAATTTCGCCATCATGGATTTCAATATCTTTTGATTCTTCTAGAGCTTCAGTTGGTTCGATAGGTTCTTGCATAATTTCATAAATACGATGACTTGCTCCGACAGCTTTTTTATAATCTGTAATTAATGTTGATAGATTGATTAAAGGCATAGATAATTGTATTACGTAAAAAATCATCGCAATTAAAGTTCCGGCAGTAATAGCGCCTGTCGCTATTTCTAATGCACCAAAACCAAGAATAATAGCGATTGTTAACAACATCACTACACCAGAAATAGGTTGTACAACAGCAGAAATTTTAGCTTGTTTTAAACCTAATCGATAAATTTCATTTAAATTAGTATGAGCGTTATCTAATTCTAGTCTTTCCGTATTAGACACTTTAACTAATCTCATTTCAGTTAATACACGACCAAGTAAACCACTAAAGTTAGCAATTTCAGTTTGTGTATTAGTTGAAATTCTCTGCATTACTTTACCTAAAGGAATCATAATAAGTACAAAAATCGGAATTGTAATAAATGTTAATAACGTCATTTTCCAATCCATGATAAATAACATAACTAATGATCCTAATAAAGTTAATACAGAAGGTAATAAATTAGGTAGCTTTTGAGATATAAATTCATTTATCACCTTTGTGTCGTCTGTTAAACGACTCATCAGTTGACCACTTTCGTTCTTATCAAAAAATGGCATTTTTAATTGAATGATATGTTCCCATAATAATGAACGGATATCATAAATCATCTTTTCACCAATTTTACTTAGTAAATATAATCCTACACCGCTTAAAATAGCGTTAAGTAAGAAAATACCACCAAAAATGGCTACGAGATTCCAGTTCATAGTGCTTACTGAGAATTTATCTACTAATCTCCCAGTAAATAGAGGAACTAATAATCCGCTCAAACTTCCTAATGAAGTAATAATAACTGCCGCTATGATTAACCCAATTGGCCAAGTGAGCCGTTTAAATAAAAAGAATAAAGGGTTAGTTTGTTTCATAATAATACCTCTTCTATTAAAATTCATATTTCAAATTTTGCTCAATCTTACTAAAACATTCTGACATCCCAAATAATCAGTCTTTATCAATTATAATCAAATATCAAAAATTTTAAATCATACATATACCTCTTAAATAATGTGTATGATAAAATATGTTAGTCGAAAATAACAGATAAAGGAAAGAAATCATGAAAAAAATCTTTATACTCATTATAACTATGTTCTTCGCAATACACATTATAACACCTTTTGCTAATGCAGAGAATAATGATATTACTCCAGTTCAAGCTGCAAACGAAGGTGGATACAATGTAACCGAAGTATATCAACCTGAAAGTGCTATTAATGTTAGTCAAAATGGACAAATTTTATATGAATATAATAAAGACAAAAAATGGTATCCCGCTTCTATGACTAAATTGATGACGATGTATCTCACTTTAGAAGCGGTAAAAGATAAAAAACTATCACTAAATGATGAAGTAAAAATGACTAATCGCGAATATCAAATGTCTACACTTCCAGAATTAAGTAATACCAAACTTTATCCAGGTCAGAAATGGACTATTGCAGATTTACTTCAAATTACTGTATCCAATTCAAGTAATGCGGCTGCTTTAATTTTAGGTGAACAAGTATCAGGAAATGTAAATGATTTTACTGATTTAATGAATAAAAAAGCCAAAGAACTTGGAATGAATGACACCCATTATGTTAATCCAACAGGAGCTGAGAATTCACGTTTAAAAAGTTTTGCACCTTCCAAATATAAAGATACTGAGAATAATACAACAACTGCTCGTGATTATGCTATTTTAGATCAACATGTTATTAAAGATACACCTAAAATATTACATTTCACAAAACAACTATCACCAACGACACACGGTGTGACGTACTATACATTTAATCATTCATTAGATGGTGCTGATATGAGCTTACCAGGAACAGATGGTTTAAAAACGGGTTCAAGTGATACAGCAGATTACAACCATACAATTACTACCAATCGCCATGGTTTTAGAATTAATCAAGTCATTTTAGGTGCTGGGGACTATAAACATGTAGGCGGAGAAAAACAACGAAATATGATGGGTAACGCACTTATGGAGCGTTCATATAATCAATACAAATATGAAAAAATATTATCAAAAGGAAAACAAAAAATTAACGGTAAAACATATTATGTAGAAAAAGATCTTTATGATGTGTTACCAAAAGACTTTTCTAAAAAAGATTATAAATTAGTAATCAAAAATGGAAAAGTACATGGTGACTATGACCGTCAATTCATAACAAAACAAGATGGTCCACCTTCAGTATCAGTGCATAAACCGATTGTACACGAAGCGACAACAGTTGCTAAAAGTACATGGAAGACACACCCTATCATTGCAATACTTTTTGGTTTAGGTATAGTTATTGTCCTAGCCATCGTAATTCACCTTATTCTTCAAGCAATTCGTAAAAAATAAAAAGAAGGACGACGTCTTGGCTAAATGCCATGACAATCGTCCTTTTTATTATATAGGAAATTATTTAGCGTCTTTTCCATATAATTCTTGTTTGATTTTTGTTGTAGAAATACCTTCTGTACGGTTAAGATAAATCACTTCACATTTATCTTTTAAGAAATCAAATTCACCTTCCCAGTCGTGTCCCATAACGAAAACATCGACATCGAAACGTTCAACATCAATTTCTTTTTGACCCCAACCATCTTCTGGTATAACTAGGTCTACATAACGGATTGATTCTAACATCATTTTACGTTGGTTATAGTCATAATATGATTTTTTATTTTTCACTTGGTTGAATTCATCAGTAGATAAAGCCACGATAAGATAATCTCCCATTTCACGTGCTCTTCTTAATAATTCAATGTGTCCATAATGTAATAAATCATATGTACCATAAGTAATTACTCGTTTCATGATACGTGATTCTCCTTAACTAAATATTTAA
>Ga0114955_1000330_pt1 | contig 25075 bp, 27 predicted proteins | sample Porto_5metaG_FD_87302 | JGI IMG/M metagenome (GOLD analysis project Ga0114955, IMG submission 87302) | Marine algal microbial communities from Porto, Portugal - Porto_5 metaG | ecosystem: Host-associated > Algae > Red algae > Unclassified | place: Portugal: Porto | collected 2015-02-02 | reverse complement strand
ATAAGATATATAGAAACTAATAATGGAGGTGATAAACATGTGTAAATATTATTGCAAGTCAAAAGATAAGAAGTATAAAGAGGACAAGCATAAGGAATATAAATGTAAAAAAAATAAAGAATATAAGTCTAAATGTAAAGACAAGAAACACGATGGTTATTCTTATTAATTAATTTATTAATGTAAGGTCTCTATTTCTTATAGGAAGTATAACAGGTTTTTAAGGAAACCCGTTATACTCATCAAAAAAGCCCGCCTCTTTTGATTTAAAAGGGGCAGGCTTTTCTTTCAACAGCATCTATAAGAAGTAGACGCAAAAATAGTATAAATCTTAAATAACACCAATACTTGTCCACACCCTTTTTTATTACTTTGCATACTATAAAAGTGAGCATCCTCCTGCTCTTCCAATAGATCGGTTCTTATATTACTACTGTTTGGTGAACAGTAGTTTTTTCTTTTTTAAGCTGTATATGTTACACACGTTTAGTTAACATAAAAAAATTCTAGGAATGAAAGAGAAGCTTAAGAGCCAAGTTAATAGTTCTTAAGCTTCTCTTTTCCAATGTCCAGGAATTATCTTACTTAAAAACAGAATATGGAACTTTAAAGAAATTAATACCGTTAGTATAAGGTCCGTATTCATATTCACCAAATATAATCACAATGCCATCGTTAGTATAATAAAATTGGTCTCGAGTTAGGTTTACAGATTTGAACTCTTCAACCCATAATTGAGAAGCAATCATTTGTTCACGGATATTTTTATTTATTTTACCTAATTGCTTTTGATCCATTATGACGTCTTTCAAACTAAGTTGCTTAGCCTTTAATAAATTATAACTGTAAGTATCAATCCAAGCATTACCGTGTGCACCATCAGGGTACTCGTCATAGGTAATAGAAATACTTAAAATATTATCTTGATTGTAGGGTACAGAGTATTTCATATTCTGAAAACAAGAACCTGTTACCCAACCGTTTTCACGTCCTTCTTCTCTTGTTCCCTTAATTCTTTATTTGCTTGCTGAGTTTGTTTAGCAATATTGAAGAATTTTCTATTGAAACTAGCCTCAAACGATTGATTAAAGAGGCCAAATGCTTGCGGATAACTAATATTACTTGCTAATGATTTTTTTGTAACGGTTATTCCCAAGACTTGGATTTTATCAATAGGTGCTATCTCATACTTGATGCTAGACGATTTTTGAGCATATAAATCTTTTGATACTCTGCAAATTCGACCGTATTTTCCAGAATAAGAATAAACACGATATGTTTGACCCTTCAATACTTTTTTAGCTGTTGCCAATTTATTATTTTTAATGTTATAAAGACTGGTATGCTTTGAAATTGTAGCGCGGCCTATTTGTCCTTTGATAAGTTCTTGATTATCCCACATTACTTTGGCTTCTGCCTCTGTATGTGGAACAAGTGGTGAGAATAATACACCAAAACTAAAATAACAGCTATAGCTTTTTTGAACCCGTTCATAAATGCCCCTCCTAAAACATTCTTATGGATTCTAGTATCAAAATTTACATAGTTTTCAAAAAAAAAAAAATTGAAAGTATAACACGAAGCAACAGGGAATAATGATTATTTATATTATTTTCATAGAAATAATTTATTAAGTTTCTTTATTTATAATCCATTAATTCACAGTTAATATAATGTACTTTATCGGCAATTGCTAAGTGTATACAGAAAAGGTAAATAAAAAAAGCTAGCATCTAGCTAGCCCTTTTTTAAACAAAATAGATTTAATGATTAGCATCCTCCAACGAAGCCGCCAAAACAAGAAGCACCGATAATGATTAATAGGATAAACAGCACAATAATTAAAGCAAAACCACTGCCAAAACCACAGCCGCCTCCACCGTAACCATATCCGCCATAGCAGCAACCGCCACCATAACCTCCAAAGCCCATATTTTCACCCCCCTATATGCTTAATACTCTTAAGATATGTATAAAAAATTAAAATGTCAGCCCATACTCTGAATCGGTGAAATAACAGGATTTTTGTAGATATATAAACCCTTTAGATTAGTTTACATAGAATGAATGAACCATCCGGTTTAAGCCCCGTAGATCAGTTACCTCCCTAACGGATTTGCAGTTGTTAAAAAAACAGAAAAACCCCCTGCCGCCTGGGAGTTTTTCTGTCTTTTAGATGTATATAATATATATGTTTAGTTAGTTTAATGGAATTTATTGGAATTAATTATCTGAAAAGGTTTTGAATATTATTAGAGAAGGCTCTAGGAATGCCACTTCAATAAAACCATCTCTATTTTAAACGAAAAAACAATCTGTCTTCCAATACAGATTGTTTTTTCTTTTTTGATTTTGTGAATTATGAAGGTGAAAAATGAAGTTAAAAGGATTCTACGTGTGAGACGAAATTTATTCAAGTTACATTATATGCCTACATTTTTCTTTAGGTAACTTGCCTAAATTAATATTTTTCTATCATTTGAACAAACTACTCAAAATGTAATAAAGCATCAGCTAACATCTATATTTTACGACTAGGAAAACTCCCCATAAGGTAGTTTTTTCGTTTTTCAAGCTGCGTATTTTATACATCTTTAGTAAACATAATCGTTATTCCCAGAAATGATAAGAGCCCCTGTTTTATTGAATAAGGGTTCTTCTTATTTAGTTATTACTATGAGTAGCTACCAAAGCCTCCGCCAAAACAACTACATCCAATAATAATGATAAGAAGAATAAATAATACAATTAATAAAGCAGCTCCAAATTCGCCGCAATTAGACACGTATAAAGAATCCCTTCTCTATTAGATTTTTATCACTTTCATAGATAAAATAGTCCTCTTACTTTTAAGAAACTAGTCTATTATAAATAAATTTAAAATGACCAAACAGGCATATGTAAAAGCCTTTCAATTGATTTAAAAAGGCAGGCTTTTCTTTCTACAGTATTTACCTTAAAAAGAACTACTGAGTGGTGAACAGTGGTTCTTTCTTTTTTTAGCTGTAGTGAATATACAGGTGGAGTTAAAATAATACAATTTATAGGTAATAGTCACTTTAATCTTTGATTAATAATCTTAAGATTAATTTTGTAATAAAAATCCCTTGAATTATACAAACTCAAGAGATTTTTACATATAATTAATATCTTTATTTATAAAAAGGAGTGAATATATGAATCAAAATATACCTCAGTATGTTGCTTTAACTTTTGATGATGGACCGTCAGCTTACACAATCTCTATTTTAGACATTCTAAAAAGATACAATATATCCGCAACATTCTTTGTTGTTGGTTCAGAAGTGAAAAAATTCCCGGATATAATACAAAGAATTTATAGGGAAAAGCATATCATCGGCAATCATACTTGGAACCACCCTGATATAACAACCCTTTCAAGGAATGAATTGTGGAAGGAAATTAATTCGACAAATATTCAAATCAAGAAAATAATAGGACATTCTCCAGATCTATTTCGTCCTCCTTATAGTTCAATAAATGATAAAAATGCTGATGCTATTAAAAAATTTGGGATGACTTCTGTATTGTGGAATGTAGATAGTAAAGATTGGCAGGAAAAATCCCCCTTAAGTATACAAAAGAATGTCATTTCAGGAATCAAGAAAAAGAGTCTCATTGTAATGCATGATGGGGATCAATACGGTAGTGGACCTAGAGACCAAATCGTCACTTCATTGCCTGAAATCATTACATATTTATTGAAAAATAATTATCGTTTTTTAACAGTTCCAGAGTTCCACCAAGTTGCATACACAATTGAAAAATGGTCCTAAAAGGATGGTTAACTTTTTTAGATTCAGCTCAACAGTAAGACAGTTTTTTCTTTTTTAGCTGTATAGATATATATTTTTAGTTAATATAATGAATTAAATCGGAAGCTACACTTAAATCATTTTCAATACCCATCAATAATTTTTAGTTCGATCCATGATAAGACCCTTCCATTTTTTGAGGGCACCCCCTATGATAATAAAGGTCCTTATGAGTTCTACATGGGGTGCTTTCCTTGCCGGGAAAGTGCCCTTTTATTTTGTTGTCTCCTTCTACTTTTTTGAATCCTTAAAGAGTTCTTTCTCCAAAAGCTGAACAAAAAAATCTTTTTTGCTCATACCTTCTTCAATACATCTCTTAGCGAATTCTTTAAATAATTCTTCTGGTATAGCAGCATTTAAACGCTTAAATCCAGGCAGTGCTTTAAGCATATTAAGCTTTTTCCTAGAATGAGTGCGCACTCAAATAAGTGATAATTAAAGGATATAATTACCATAGACAATAACCAAAATTGAAAGAGGTATTTAGTCATTAATTACCTATAACAGAAATCTTGAATATCATAGGAAGGATTAACAAATTAAAATCCGGGGGGCACGATGTGACCAAACTATTTGCTATCAGTGCAGGTATGTCCTTTTTTGCTGTTGCTAAAGCTGAGAATGAAAAAGAAGTACTTACTATTCTTGTTAACCGAGAATTAGAAGAACAAGAGGATTTTGGTATCAGAGCGCATATTGATGACTTTTCGATTGAAGGGCTGTGTGGCGATTTCTTCCATGATGAAAAGGGATCATTTATCGAAGGTCACATCTTAGACTACCCTCGCCATATAAGGAAAATGAGCACTAAAGAGCGTGATACCTATATCCAATCACATGTCGAAAAGAATGCTAGAATCTTTTGGAAAGACAATCCATTTTATGCGGAATTGTACTTGCGGGAATTCAAAAAGTATAAGGCAGCAGGGAAAGACCTAGGAAATACGTTCCGTCCTCACTTTTCGGATGAATTTTATTTCATTACGGCCAACTTAATTATTACTGAAACGGATTGGTACGGAGAAGATTTTCAAATCATTGAAATTGACTTAACTAACCGTAATTACCAGCTTATTTTCGAACTTACTTTAGAGGAATATTAGTTAACATAATCAGCATTCTAAGAAATAAAAAAGCCATGTTCTTAAAAAGAGAACATGGCTAGGGAAGATGAAAAGGTTGTAATACATTATATATACTTTATAAATAAGTTGTATTAGACAATAATCTAATTTTAATAAATAAAATTAGATTTCTAGAGCAAACTACTCAAGACGCCGAAAGGCTTCAATCCTTTGGTTAAATAAATGTAGCAGAAAAACTCCTGAACAGGCACCAGGAGTTTTTCTTTCTTTTAAGCTGCATATGATATACATGTTTAGTTAACAATTTCTTCTTAAGTATGCTTCCCGATTCCTCTATATTAAAATAAATCTATATGGAACAACCCGATAATAAGATCCATATAATAATATTATATTTCTTTGTCTTTTGTCATTTACTTACCATATCTTCATAAAGATATGGTTTTTTTGGATCAATCCATATAAAATAAAAAAGGACAGATAAACTTAATTCTGTCCTTTTTATTCTCAACAAATAAATTAATATCCACTAAATCCTGTACAAGAACAACCTACAATGACAAGTAAAATAAATAGAATAACAATTAATGAAAATGCCATTAACTATAACACCTCCTACTTTTACATCATAGGATTAATTAATAAGAAGACTTGAAACATGAGCAACCTACAATAATTAATAAGATAAATAAAACGAGAATTAAAGCCAAACTAAAACCAGATCCACCATAACTAGATCCACCGTAGCCACAGCCACCATAATTGTTTCCACCCCAACACATCAATAACTCACCTCCACTAAATACTAAGAAAAATTAATCTCTACTCTAAGGTATGTCCTTAAAGCTAAATTCGATTGGACAAACACATTAATAGGCATAAAAATAAATTTTATGCCTATCGTCATTATTATTGTGTATATAAAAATTATGATGAAAAAGCCTGTTATTATAAAGAAGATGCTATCTTAGAAAGTATAATATAAAGAACATAATGATTATAAAATACATATAGTATTCATGTAATAGCTCACGCAAACTTATCTATAAGCCATATTCTTTAACACTCGAGGATATGGCCTTCGTTGAAAAATATACGTATTTAACAATATTTATTTTAAATATCTGTTTCCAATAGATTTATTTAATTTAGGCTATATTGACGATCATTAAACAAAGACCTGTTACTTAGGCGGTGTTAGTAACAGATCCTGTAAAGGAAATATGAAATAGGATTTCCTTATACGCCGCTAAGATATCCTACGTAAAATTAGTGAAACAACTTATACTAATGTCTATAAAATCATTAAAAATATAAATTATTTATCCATAAAAAATAACGCCAGCACTTATCCAAACCCTTTTTATTACTTTACATACCATAATATTGAGCAACCTCTTTGCTCTTCCAATAGATCCTGAGTTCCTATATTGCTACTACCTTAAAGAAAAAACTGCTGCCTAGTGATAAACATTAGTTTTTCTTTTTTAACTATTTCTAATTTTCATAGAAGGAGCAAAAATCGTCCAAGCTTTTTTCATTAAATCACATATCATAATTATATATCTTGTCTTACGAAGGGAAGTGTTGATATGTCTTTGGAACATCATTTTCGTGGAAATTGCTATCGCCATTGCAATGTAATATTTGTGACATTCAATCAAACAACTGGCAGAGTGATCCGTATTAGTCCTTCCATAGGCACAATTCCTCCAGCTTGTGAAAATGACACATCCATCCAAGATCTTACCGTGCGCTTATTGAAAGACGGCTATACAATTCAAGCATTCTATCAGGAAACCTTTGTCTTCTCAAAATGTAAAAGCTACTATGATACAAAATAGGAAATGAATAAAACTCTATAGCCCGGGCAAACTACTCGAGAAGTCTTCTAAGACTTCACCCACAACTTATTTTCATCTATCAGTAGAAAAAACGCCCTTCCGCCTGGGAGTTTTTTTATTTTTAAGTTATATACTCTCACTATATCAATGAAAGTTAATAAAATTTTTATAATATCAGCACTTGTCCAAACACTTGTAATTACTTTATATATCATAAATTATGCATTGACACCTTCTATCTCTCCCTATAAATAAGAGAAAAAACTACTGATTGCACACACCAGTAGTTTTTTTGATTTTAAAGATATATATAGTATAAACTTTTAGTTCATATAATATTTTTTATCAACATTAAAATCCCCTTCAATGATTAACTGAAGAGGATCCTGATGTGTGATTAGTGTATTTCGAAGGAACTTAAAAGGATGATTATATTATCTACCAAATAAATTATATTCATTAGCTTACTTTTAGTGAATTGTCCACATGAATAAAACAAAAATAATTAGAGCAAACTACTCGAGACGCCGTGAGGCATCTACAACCAATTTTCTTCCTTAGCAAAAAAGCTATTGGCGCCGGATGAGCCAGTAGTTTTGTTCTGTTTTCACCCTGTATATGGTATACATCTTTAGTTAAGTCGGGTAAGCGAGGGGCATCGCTGCCCCTAGTCGGGTAGGAAGGTGACCTTACGGTCACGCAGCCCCCCTCAGAACCGTGCTTGAAAGTTTCCTTTCACACGGCTCAAGCATACATTTATCCTAACGTCTTAGTTGCGGGTTCTACCAATCTGATTTTTATACAAATACTCCTTTGCTGCTAGTAGTTGTTTGTCAGTTGGGACAGGTCCCTTGGCAGGAAAAAGGCGATGATGTAGAATGTGACAACTGTTATGGACAAGTTGTAAATTTCTATATTCATCACTTCCACCTTTAATCTTAGGGATTTTATGATGTGTTTCAAGTTCTTCACTGAAGTCCGCAATGGAGTAAGTACATAGCGAACATTTATATTTTTGTTTCTTAGCCAACTTTTGCCTGTATGCAACATTGTTTCTGTTGAAATCCTTAATGTCCCGTCTCTTAAAGTATCCAAGTAACTCCTTATTAAAGGGGCTATAGTTATATATGATAGGAACATGGCGTTCTATTGGAGTCCATGCCATTTTCTTAAGTTGACTCCCACTAATTGGATCAGTTAATATCCACTTGCTTTTGCTTTGACCAGTTTTATCTGGTTTAAAGTATCTCTTTGTAATCCATTTCCACGGTTTTTTGGGATGTAACCTTTTAAGGAACCTATAAGTGATCTTCCAAATATAGTAGTCTACATATTGAAAAATTTCTTTGGCGACGGAAGATTTCCAGTAATTAGCTGTCCCTATTAGTATGGGGTTAACTCTGGCAATAAAAGCACCAATATTTTGACCGTTTAAACTCCTTGCTTCCACTTTGACTTTTCTTTTAACTGTTTTAATACTAGATCTAGATGGTTTTATTAGTATTTTTGTTTTTTGTTATGTGTTATGTGTTATATTTTCTTGTATTAAATCCAAGAAAATCAAAGCCTTCGTTAATATTAGTTATTTTTGTTTTATCTTCGGCTAGTTCTAGGCCCCTTTTAATTAGATAAGGTGATAGAGTGTGATATAAGCCTTTTGCTTGTGTTTTACTTTCACAGAATATAACGAAGTCGTCTGCATAACGTACTACCATTAAACTCGACCTACATTCATAAGTTGTTTTCTTATCTTTTCGTCGAATTGCTTTGTAGGTAATACCAAGATGGCTCTCCATGCCATGCAAAGCTATATTAGCTAACAAAGGAGAGATTATGCCACCTTGAGGAACCCCGTGAGGAGTTTCATTGAAAACATCATTATCTAAAAAGCCAGCTTTAAGCCATTTCCTTATTGTCTTGAATGCTGGAAAACCTTTAATTTGTTCTAGGATGAAATCATGATTAAGCTTATCAAAACATTCACGAAAGTCACCTTCAAAAATCCATTGTCTTTTTCCACCTTTGGCAATATTAAAGATACGCTCCATTGCGTCATGACAGTTCCGTTTAGGTCTGAATCCATATGAAGATGGTTCAAATTTCGCTTCCCATTGCGGTTCCAGTGCCAATTTAACAATGTTTTGGCGTACTCTGTCTCTTATCGTCGGTATACCCAGTGGGCGACGTTTTCCATTTTTCTTTTGAATGTAAGTTCGATATGCAGGTTTAGGATTGTGCAGCTTAATATTTTGTTCCTTCATTTCCATATACAGTGACATTCTTTCACTCGGAAGGAGAGCTTTATACTTGTCTACTCCGGATGTGCGTTTTCCTTTATTAAGTTGAGTAACTCTTCTAATGGATAGAAGCAGTGAAGCTTTACTATTCATCAATAATCTTTGTAAATCCCTAACTTTTCTACTTTGTTTTAGACATTCGGCATGGTATATCCGTTGTTGTAACTTCTCTACATACTTTCCAATTGATAGCCAATTGATTGATTCCCAATTAGTAATGCCAGGTTGAGTGGACTTCTTTTCAGAAGTGTTCATCATCATCAAAACCTGCCTTTTGAGAGATTGCTTTCCGTTTTATTTCCATGTTGTATACCTATTGGAAGTCAGCACCCTTTCAGGTTAGATCATCGACCTTATCCATCCGGTTATTCTCTTCCCGTTACCTTTCGGTTTGATGGCATTCGCTTACTCCAAATTCCTCTGTCCTCATAGGGAATTGGGCTTCACTTACGCTAGGCTTACCTCAAAGCGAGGACCCTATTAGGATTTACCAAGTTCAACTTCTGCCAGATACGATTGGATTAGATTCCTTCTCTACACCGATAGGTTTATGGGATGTGTTAGCCATATTTAGGAGTAGAATATGGAGCCGACCTATTAAACAACAGTCATACTATGCCTACCTGTTGCTTTCTTTGACGATGCCTATGAAGATTCACTTTAGTTAATCATACCAATCTTTCCCTTGCCCCTTGTTCGCTTGACACTGGCGTCCAAGTTAGACTTAACCTCATGCAACCACCTTACCGATTACTCCGTAAGGCGTTTTGGTAGGGAATGTCTATCACACCTTAGACAATCGCATATACGACACTGGCATTATGAGAAAAGCTGCTTTCTTGTCGCACACTCCCCTAAGAACCGTACGTGAGCCTTTCAACTCATACGGCTCAAGCCTCCCATTGCAGGTCCATTTGCTGTCGTATCCTTATCACATACCATATTGGTAAGTAAAACGTACGCCGACGCTCCAAGTGGAGGTATACATAACAGTACGTTTCTTTCGTCAAAGGATAGCCACAACCTTATGTGCCTACGAGAGACCAACAAGAAGTCGGCTCCCTTTCGGGCGGCCTATCATGGGTTTGTCCTTAGAGACGATAGTATCCGTCCAGTTATACAGTTTTCTGCTTTCCTGTTCTCTTTCGAGATAACGGCATTCGCTTTCTCTCGTATCCTTTACCCTCTATCACATCGTTTGACTTTACAGTCATCCTACTGTTTACACAGATGACAAGGGGCTTACCAAGTTCCGCATCTTATAGATACGACAAGGTTAGGTGGGTTCTTTACTCCGGGCAAGGTACGGGACGCGTCACAGCAGCATTATGAATCTGCTTTTCCTCTTGCCAATACCCAGGCCAATCTGTGCACGATCCTGAGCTAACACTTACGAAGCTTACAAACCTTCACTAATGTTCACCATACTCATCTTCCCCTAGCAGTGTTCCGAGTCGTGCACTGACTCTCTGTTTCCGCATTTCCTCATGCAACCCATGAGCCCGTTACCAGGCCCGCAGTTTTGGACAGGGATAGTTTTTGCGTCTAAACCAGTGGCGTGAGCCACGCTATATAAAAGCGACTTCTTGTCGCACCATAATGGATGTTATCGGCAATTGCTCTGTATAAACAGTAAAGATAAATAAAAAACCACTCTATATAAGTGGTTTTTTTAACTGAAGCCAGGAAAATAGGAAAATATATAAACTTTCTATGTTATTTTACATAGAATAATAAAGTATTCTTATGATCACCTTGATTTTTCTGTGGAAAGTAAATCTTATTATCCCTGATGGTACGTTTGATGCCATTGTTGCCAACTACTATGAGGATGCTGATGATGCCATTGTCCCCATGGCACATATGGGTTTTGCTGATGCCATTGCTGCCACGTGCTGTGAGGATAATGATGGTGCCATTGTTCCCATGGTACGTACGGGTGCTGATGATGCCACTGTTGCCAGCTACTATGAGGATGTTGCTGATGCCATTGTTCCCACGGTACATATGAAGAGTGTCCTTGTTGCATTGAATTCACCTTCTCCCTATTAAGCTTTTATAGTTTATGGATATTAAGTTATAAAGAGCTTATCTTCATCAAATATGGGCTATTCCATTAAGAACTAAAAGCCATTGGGATTTTTAATCCCAATGGCTTTTAAAATTGGATATTGAACAAGTAGTTTTCTAAAACTTAAAAATAACTCTAATAATTTCAAAAATAGGCTTTTCTCTTTTATTACTTTTTACTTATTTTTCACCAAATAAAGGCATTTACCCAAGAGAGAATCTAGGTTAATGCATATTCTTGGTTTGATAAGAAAACAAAACGGAGGTTTTTCTCATGAATTTAGATGAAAGATTTATTGGTAGACCCGGATTTGGCTTTGGCAGACCTGGTTTCGGGTTCGGTAGACCCGGATTTGGCTTTGGCAGACCTGGTTTCGGATTTGGTGGTCCATTCATAGGTGGATTAGCAGGTGGATTATTAGCTGGTTCTTTATTTTCCGGTGGATATGGTGGTTATGGTTATGGATATCCTTATGGAGGATATGGTGGTTACGGGTATGGGTCCCCATATGGTTACGGTGGTTGTTGTTAATCATTCATAGTTTAAATAAGATAAATATAGTTTTATCAATACTGCTCTTATCTTATGTAAAATAGTCATCGGAAGTCTGGATATATGTCCTAATCGCTTTTGTGAAAAATTTTATCAAGGCTAAAACTCCTTAGATTTAAAAACCTTGAGGAGTTTTATTTTGCTGAAGAAAGGATATGTTTTTAATACTTACATACTTTTGTTTTTGAATTATCTTTCTTCAAAGTTACCGTAAACTTCTTGAAAAGGCTTTGTAATAATCTTATTTAATTCCATAATCAACATATTCATCCGTTGTTCAACTTCTATTAATCGTACAATCTTTTCATTTCTCTGAACAACTTCCCCTACTTTTTGAACTTCCTCAATTTCATCCCGCATAATTTTCTGACCTGTCATCTGCTTATGTTGTAATTCCATTTGTAAATTGTAGAACTTATTAAAAAGTTGCTTTGTCTCTGGGTCAGCATTAACTTCTCTATATATACTCTTTAAACTTCTAAATTCATTGCTTCTACGTAATATCCTTTCAAAGTCATGAGTTATACCATATAAGTTTACATCCAAGGGGAATATCCTCCTAATATCAAAGTTATAGTAAATAAAGCTAATGGAATTATTAATCCCATTGGCTTTATCTATAAACATGAAAAAATCATTATGATGGTGTATTTAGATCAGGTTTTTATTTTAATACACCATCAAAAAAAGAGCTTTTAAAGAAAATACAATTCATTCTAATTTCACTATATTCATTGACCCATTTTTACGTAAATTGTCTATACGAATAACATTTACTATTTTTAGTATGCTACTCAAGGTGTAATCAAACATTGACTCATACAACTTAACGCTTGTTACGGGAAAAACTACTTTTTATAAGTAGTTTTTCTCTTGATTTTTTTAGACGTTTGTCACATTCCTTTAATCAATAGTGTCTAAATATGTAATATTTATATTAGTTAAATATATTGGAGAGATTTAAGTATGCAATCCCCTTCTCCCCTGGTCTTATACCCTTCCCTTTAAAACAAAGTCAACATACTTTATATAAGCACGTCCAATTCTAATTAAAAAGGATGGTGATACCATGAAGAGAAAAAAATTAGGTTTTTGTATGCCTGGGTACCGATGGTGTGGTCCTGGATGTAGTGGTCCAGGGGCGCCGACAAACGATGTTGACGCTTGCTGTAAATTACACGACGAATGTTATCGGAGGTTTGGTGGGCCTTCGGCCTATTGTGATAACATATTTATTAACTGTATGCGCCCTAAAATCAATTCCCATACAAGAAAAGGAAGGGATGCAGCCCTATTTTCTAACTTTGTAAGACTTAGTAAATCATTACGCTCCTTCTAGCATGACTGCCCACAGTAACTCCTAATACCCAGAAAGGATCCGTTTACTTTATAGATCGGGGAGGCGTAAAAAAGAGGGTGAAGGGATTTTAAGTGCGGGAACTGAATTATTTCAACCACACTACATGCCTTCATCTTCCCTTAGGTAACTTGTTCATTACAAATTAATTCGCTTATCAAGAGCAAGCTATACGGGACGCCTTAAAGTATCTACCTAATGAGATAAGTTTTTCCGATAAACAAGTCCTTAGTAATAAAATAAATCTATATGGGACAACCCAACAATAAGACCCATACAATATGTAAATTTTTATTTCTTTGTTTCTTGCCAATTTACCATATCTTCATAAAGAAGATATGGCTTTTTAGATTAGTCAAGATAAAAAAAGGTAGATAATCTTAATTCTGCCCCTAACACTCTCAACAAATGAATTAAGTTTAATGCTTGCACTTAAAAAGGAAATATAAAATTAAGAAGCTTTTATATATTCACTTTACAAAAAAATTAATATCCACTAAATCCTGTACAAGATTTAGAGATTACTTGCAATTATTCCGAAGTTCTTACATTAAAACCTGTTTCATCATACTTAAGGATTTAAGCTTACAACCCTCTTCACTATTTTGCCTCTTTACTCCCCCCCTCGTCCTTAAACTTATTAATTATTTGTTTAACTAATGGTGAAATGTCGTTTATTATGGGTTTATATACATTAACTGTTTCAATCAAAGTATCAATGGTTGCCATGAGCTCAATAATATTCTTATTGCTACTAATATCTTCAGAAGGATTAGGAGAAATATTATTGGACCCAGCATCGTTATTAAATAAATCATGATTTATTTCTTCCGTTTTTGCCCCCCTGATCCTAGAATTTCCAAACATGAATTGTGAGAACCTATCAATATCCCGATTATTATTCTGTTTCAGGATACGATCCCTATTTACACTTGAATTGCCACTCCGTAAGGAATCTCCCGTTGTTGAGCTACCCTGGGAAGTTTCATTAAAATCAATATTATCTTCCACTATTATCCTTCCTTTCATTTTGGTATATCCTATGATCTTCCACATTGCCAAGTTTGGACTTTTTTTGTTTTTATTAAATTTTAATAATTTCTAATATCCCCTGTTCACCTCATTACTAGTTCAAATCTTGTGAAAAAGACCACTTGTGGAAATAGGACATTTAATTTTGTCATAAATTCAACATACTCTAGACGTAATCTACCGGGGAAGTGAAACCAGCTATATTTTGGAGGGGATTAGGGTTTTGAAATATATTTTATCAGATATTATTTTTTAATCTTTTTTCACTGACAGTTCGGCCTTGATATCCCATAACTAAATCTAGATGCCTATACCTTAATAAGCGTATTTGAATAAAATAGGAGGAATTATATTAGTAAAGGGGGGAATTAAGATGTCCCATGAAGATAAACAAAAAGTAATCCATGCTGACAAAGTAGTTATTCATACAAAGGATGTTGAAATTATTCACAATCGAAAGGAAATTAATCGAAGGGATCCATGGGGGTTTTTTTGGGGGAGACAACAGGTAGATAAAGTAAATGAACAAGAAGTACCAAACTCAGGAGAATCACAGACTAGGAGCAATGAAAAAGTTATAAAGATAAATAAAACAGGAAAAAGAAAAGGACCATGGTTTCCAAGTCATTAGAAGTCTAAAAAGCTCTTAATTGTAAGAGCTTTTTGTCATATGTATATACTACACAAGTCAATCACCATATAAATACATATATCAGTTATAAGAAGTCAAAATAAAAACACGCTAACTATTTTCCAGATAGTCAGTGTGTTTTTATTGTCCTTGAAAAGTGAATTCCAAAGACAAAATTCCTTACTTTTCCGTCCCTATATTTTATACATATTGCTAATATAAATAAAACAAAAATAACTAGAGAAACCTATTCAAGGATTGGTTAGTAACCTTTAGCTATAGCTAAACCACTAAAAGAAATCGGTCCTACGACAGCTGCTTCTGTACCATTTGTAATATTCTCAGCAGTTACTCGGTAATCATGTGATCCAGCCCTCACATTCTTATCTATAGCTTGGAATGTCACAATATAATTTATCTCTGATTCAGGATCTGCTTCTACTCCTTCTTGAGCTCTAAAGATTTCTTGTTCATCACGAAAAATTTTAAATAAAATTTGCGAAGTACCACTTACTCCTCGAACACCAACTGTTGCAATTAATTCTACATGATTTCTATTTGCATCCCTTCCAGGAATGGTTATACGTATATCTGCTAATACAGTTTTTTTAGGAGAATGAGCGATAGGACTTGGGTTTTTTTGATTAACTTTATGAACTGGTTCGGTTGCTTGATAATCAACAATATGAAACATTATAATTCCCCCCTTAACTTTTATACCCTACAGTATGTCGTTAAGAGGGAATTCGCTTGGACAACTTGTCTATGTTTAAAAGAAAAATTTTTCTAAAACTATTTTTCTGTATTATTTTATGTATATTACATTCAATCTTAGTTACCATAATGTGAGTTATAGACCCCAATATAGATTGGTTACGCTGCAATACATAAACTCTCTAGAAGTAAAACAGCTAGCATATTATTACTAGCTGTTTTGCTGGATAAACACAAAAAATAATGAAATAGAATTGTCTGAGTTTCCCTCATATAGTCAGAAGCTGAAATAAGATTTACTTCTTATTAGTACCCTCCACCACTAAAACAAGAACAACCGACAATAATTAATAAAATAAAGAGGACAACAATTAAAGCAAAACTACTGCCAAAACCATAGCCGCCTCCACCGTAACCATAGCCGCCATAGCCGCAACCGCCACCATAACCTCCAAAACAACACATATACTTCACCTCCATACGTTTCTACTTTAAAATATGTACAAGAAGAAAAAATGTTCGTCCCAAATTACTAAAAGAAAAATTATCCACGCATGACCAATTTCTATGCCTTTATTAATATCTTAAGGAATCTATATAAAAAGACCTATTGCTCAGACTTCAACAGATCCTCTAATATAATTGAATTTACAACTTAGATTTACCTATTGAAAATTTCATTTTTATATCCACGCCTGTCCATTACCTTTTATTCTATTTTGCATATTCTAAAACATATGAGATAGAAATTCTCATGTAACCACCCGTAGTCTATATTCGGCACGTCTAACAACAGCCTCTCCCTTTATGGAGCAGTAATAAACTTTTATTATGTTCTTAAAAATAGACTATTTACTATGAAAGGAAGGTGTTAAATATGAGTTTCACATTAATTGTCATCTTATTCATCTTGCTTATCATTGTAGGATGTTCTTGTACAGGTCTAGGTGGATACTAATTCACCAAAGGGTTAACTATAAACCATGATCTTATATTACCCATCTAAGTAGAAGGATTAGTTTAATGTTCGTTGATTGAAAAAGAAAAGGACAGGTTGAAAAATTTGTCTCTTTTATTGAAGTAAGGTCTTTTTCCAAACATCTGTTAAAAGACATCTACCTGCTTGAGAAAGGAGGATGAAAATGGAAAACTTAATTTGGAGATATCGAGGGGAACCCGTTGAGATTATGGATCGTTGCGGAAGAATCCACAGAGGAGTTATTGATTCGGATCCACCAAGAGGAGGAATGTTTCTTCGTAATGGTTTTGGAAGAAGATTTATCCCATTCTTCTTAATCACTGCGATTTTTCTTTCAAGATTTGGAAGACGACGCATTTTTTAAAAACTACCCCTGATTATAAATAAATAGAGGATGGGCAACTGCTATAGAAACGTTGACTCATCTTTTTTTAGTTGTTAAACCATCAGACTTACAACCTAATAAAAATTTTCAAGTTATAAAAATATATCTTTAGAACGGTGAAATGTTCACTTGAATATCAAAAGATAATATCCAGAACCAATCAATATAAGGTGCATATAATATTCCAGATGGTGGGTAAGTCGCCCGGCTTGCAGATCTATCATCCTTATCTATAAGCCATGTCCCTTAGCCATGAGGGGGCATGGCCATTATTATGGAAATGTATATATACTTTCTAAGACTTATGTTACATATTTTTTTATATTTTTATTGATCTGATTCGAACTATTTTGACTGGCATTCAACGAAGACCTGTTAATTAATCGGTGGTAGTAACAGGTCCTATAAAGGAAGTATATGGGATGTCCTTATACAAGGATAAAATATTCTATGTCAAGTTAGTAATACAGCTTGTACAAATACCCATAAAACTAACAAAAATATAAATTAATTATCCATGATGAATATATTTTTTATAACTGAAGCAAACTACCCAAGATGTATTAAACAACAAAATAAACCTTTAGGGCAAGGTTTAGAAAAAAGACTACTGTATAGGAAACAGTGGTCTTTTTCTATTTTTACTCTGTATACCATATATAAATTCAGTTAACATAATGAAAATTACAGGAACCAAAAAACTCCTTTACCCTATATAGGATAAAGGAGTTTTGATCACCTATAATTATTTTCTACCAGTGCCCCCAAATTATCTAAATCCTGACTGATATTTAAGATAATTAAGTAATGCCATTCTCCTTTACGTTTCCCTAAATCCACTACTTGATGGACTTTAACATTATCATTTTCATATTCTTTAGCTGCTTCACACATTTCCCTCAATGTATTGCCAAACTCTGTGTTATCCCAATTTATTACTGTCAATTCAATATAAGACTGGCTCTTTTTTAATTTCATATCTCAGTCCTCCTATTAGACAAAAATGTTACTTAATGCGTAGGACAAGCATACAATCACTCTCTCTATGGATGAATAAATTATATAGATAAATAAAAAAAGAAGGTGATTACAATAAAAAAGTATGATTGTAACTATAAAAAAGAATCAAAGTGTCAACAAAAAAATAAAAAGCAGAAAAGAGAAAAAACTTGTATTCACATCAACATTTATAACCATGCTGAAACTGGCGGACAAATTAGTGGTAATGGGGGACAAAATGCTAATCAGGGTGGACAGATTGCCCAAACAGGTGGACAAAATGCTAATCAAGACGGCGTGATTATTAAAGAATATGGAAAAAAAACCAAAAATACTAAAGTGAAAAAATTTAATTTTGAAGATGAAATGAAAGAAAAATAATACCAATACTTTAAATACCATATTTAACATAACGTATAAAACTTTTCTAAAATTATTAATGTGTAAAACAGAAAACTACTGGATTTGATATAGAAGAAGCTGTTGAAATCAATGATTTCAACAGCTTCTTCTATATCAAGACATGTCCAAACTCTTTTAATTGGAATACATATTATATAAAATAACGGTATCTAAAAGGGGGTAAGTAAGATAGAACAATGGCTTAACCTTATTGGGAATTTTGGCTTTCCTATTGTTGTTACTTTTTATCTTCTATTACGCTTTGAAAAGAAAATAGACCATTTAACAGAAGCTATTAATAAAATAGCTACCACTATTGAAAAAGAGAAGGACAAGCAATAAATAATTGATTTATCGACTCATTTTTTAATTAATTTCTTGATATGAAATATGAATACTGCCTAATAATTTGAGCAAACTACTCAAGATGCGCTGCATCCATTCGAATCTCTTGCTGCCGATAGAAAAAACTCCTGCTACGATCAGGAGTTTTTTCTGTTTTTTAAGCTGTATATCATATGCATCTTTAGTTAACATAATGAAGATTATCGGCAATTGCTATGTATATACAATAAGTACAAATAAAAAAGCTAGCATGAAGCTAGCTTTTTTTAAATGAAGGATAAAGAAAACTAATAATTAAAATAGGGATGATCTTTAATTATTAGCAACCACCAAATCCTCCTCCACAAGAACAACCAATAATGATTAATAGGATAAACAGCACAACGATTAAAGCAAAGCCACTGCCAAAACCACAGCCGCCTCCACCGTAACCATAACCACCACAGCCGCCACCATAGCCACCAAAGAACATAGCCTTCACCTCCATATTCTGAATACATTTAAGATATGACTGAAAAATAAAATTGCTCCCCAAAGCAACTAAACTATGTATCGTGCTAATCATAAATAAAAATAATAACCTTTTAGTTTCTTTCACATACAATGAATCAACCTAAGATCCCATATGTGAGTTTATTTGCCCCATAACAGACTGATTAAATCCGCCTAATCAGTCTCACTACATATTAAAAGTAATTCTAAAAAAAAAGCCTTTCTTAATAAGGAAGGCCTTTTTTTATTATTAGTAACCGCCGTATCCGCCACCATAACAATTACATCCAATGATGATTAGAAGAATAAATAAAACAACTAATAAAGCAAAACCAGATCCAAATCCCCACAATTAGACATTACAAAACACTCTTTTTTATAACGATATAAGACTCCTAAAGGAGAAATAGAAACACATTTTTTCCATAGGGTGCATTATTCTATGTATCAACAGGTAGAATAGCTTAAAATTTTTTATTTAAAAAATAGGCTTTTCTCTTTTATTACTTTTTACTTATTTTTCACCAAATAAAGACACTTGCCCAAGAGAAAATCTAGGTTAATGCATATTTTTGATTTGATAAGAAAACAAAATGGAGGGTTTCTCCCATGAATTTAGATGAAAGATTTATTGGTAGACCGGGCTTTGACTTTGGCAGGCCTGGTTTCGGCTTTGGTAGACCAGGTTTTGGTTTTGGCAGACCTGGTTTCGGCTTTGGTTTTGGTGGTCCGTTCATAGGTGGCTTAGCAGGTGGCTTATTAGCTGGTTCTTTATTTTCCGGTGGCTATGGTGGGTATGGTGGTTACGGTTATGGATCTCCATATGGCTACGGTGGGTATGGTGGTTACGGTTATGGATCTCCATATGGCTACAGTAGCTATGGCTATGGAGGTTGCTGTTAACCAAAATTTAAATGATAGTAGCATCATTGATTAGTACTTGTATCTTATGTAAGATACGAATTTAATGTTTAGACATCTATCTCAAACTAGTTTATAAAATTTTATTTTTTGAACAAACTACCCAAGATGGATAGCGTCCTTTCTTAGCTAATACTCCATTGCACCTAACAAACTACCTTGTCACCTTTCTAACTGACTTAGGGGTAGTTTGTTATTTATGGACAAGAAGTCATAGAGCTTTAAAAACAAGCATATAATTTATAAAAAACCTCAGCAAATCCACAAATTGATCTAGTAGATAACCCTTAAATTGTCCATTTGAGGGTTATTTGCTTTTTATATGAATTAATACATCTTAACCAGAGCAAACTACTCAAGATGTTACAAGGCATCAAGAACCCCTGTTCTTTTAACAAAAAAACCTACTGGTTCTCTCCGTTCCAGTAGGTTTTTCTATTTTCAAGCTATACTTATTTAGTAACTACCACCACTAAAACAAGAACAACCAATGATAACTAATAAAATAAAGAGTACAACAATTAAAGCAAAACTACTACCAAAACCGTAGCTTCCACTTGAACCGCAGCCAGAGCCTCCACCGTAACCGTAGCCTCCACTAAAACCTCCGAAACAACACATATTCCTCACCCCCATACGTTTCTACTTTTAAAATATGTACAAGAAGGAAAAATGTTCGTCCCAAATTGGTGAAAGTAGAATTATCCACGCCTGACCAATTTCTATGTTCTTATTAATAGCTTAAGAAGCCTATATAAGAAGACCCGTTACTTGGACAGTGTTAGTAACAGGTCCTGGTAAGGAAATATGAAATAGGATGTTTTTATGTGGTACAAGGATATTCTATGTAAAATTAGTAAAACGGCTTAGACTAATGTCTATAAAATGATCGAAAATATAAATTGTTTATCCATAAAGAATACCACCGACTTCTATAACTAAATTCTGCAAAGTAAAAACCCCCAACTGCCCATGGAGTTTTTTTCGTTTTTTAAGCTGTATATTCTATACACCCTCAGTTAGCATGAAAAAATAAAAGTTTTGTATGAAATCAGCGCTTGTCCAACCCCTTTTCATTACTTTGCATACTATAATATTGAGCAACCTCCTTGCTCTTCCAATAGATTTCTGCTCGTACATTGCTATTAGGTCAAAGAAAAAACTACTATGGGGGCATATAGTAGTTTTTTCTTTTTTTAAACTGTATATCATAGACATTTTTAGTTAACATAACGGATTTTATAGGCAGTCATAACACAAAATGAGAAACATAAAATATAATAAGGAACATCAGCCTGATCTTTCCTTAAGAAAAAACAATCCAACTCCCACGGATTGTTTTTTCTCTTTTTATATAATGATTATTTTTTTACATATTGAGCAAACTACACAAGACGCCGTGAGGCATCCACGGACTTTCTTATTCGAATTTTACACAGAAAACTTCCTTAACGCATTGGGGGAGTTTTTCTGTTTTTTCGCTGTATAGGGTATACATGTTTAGTTAACATAATGGAATTTATCGGACATCGCTATGTGTAAACAGTGAAGATAAATAAAAAAGCTAGCATGAAGCTAACTTTTTAAAATGGTTGCTAATAATTAAAATAAAAATGATCTTTAATTATTAGCAACCGCCACCACAGCCGCCGAAACCGCCGCCAAAACAAGAAGCGCCAATAATGATTAATAAAATAAATAGTACAATAATTAAGGCAAAGCCACCACCGCAGCCGCCTCCGCCATAACCGTAACCGCCACCATAACCACAGCCACCGTAACCACCAAAGAAGCCCATATCTCCACCCCCTACATGTTTAATACTTTTAAGATATGTATAAAAAGTGAAAATGCTCGCCCATACTCTGCACTGGTAGAAATAAAATAATAGGATTTTTTTAGATATATATAAACCCTTTAGATTACTTTACATAGAATGAATGAACCATCCCATTGAATCCCAGTAGCTCAGTTACCCTTCCTAACTGATTTGTAGTTGTTAAAAAAAAGAAAAATCCCCTTCCGCCTGGGAGTTTTTCTTTTTTTTAGATGTATATCATATATATATTTAGCTATCATATTGGATTTTATTGGAATTCATTATCTGAAAGGATTTTGAATATTATTAAAGAAGGCTCTAGGAATGCCACTTCGATAAAGCCATCTCTCTTTTAAAAGAAAAAACAATCTGTCTTCCAATACAGATTGTTTTTTCTTTTTTTACTTTGTAAATTATGAAGGTGAAAAATAAAGTTAAAAGGATTCGAAGTGTGAGACGAAAATTATTCGAAATACATCATATGCCTTTGTTTTCCTTTATGTAACTTGCTTGCTTATTAGAAATAAAATTTTATATCTTGAGCAAACTACTCAAGACGCCGTAAGGCATTCTTCCTTTGATAAGATATGTGTAACAGAAAAACCTATCTCTTTTGACTGGGAAGAGATAGGTTTTTCTGTTTTTTTTAAATAACTATGAGACACTACAACGTTAGTTAACATAAAACACATTATAAAAAGCAAAAATAAAAACACACTAACTACCTTCCACATAGTCAGTGTGCCTTTCTTGTCCTTAAAAATGAATTCTAAAGACAAAACGCCTTACTTTTCCGTCCCTATATTTTATGCATATTATTAATATAAAAGAATCAAATTAAGAATTTTTTCTTGAGTTTTGAGTAAACTACTCAAGACGCCGTAAGGCATCATACAAGCAATTCTCGATTACTCTGTTTACAAAACAAAGCTACTGATCCCTGTTCAGTAGCTTTGTGTGTTTTAAACTGTATAAGATATACAAAGTTAGTTAAGTCGGGTAGGCGGGCACTCTCACGAGCGCCCGCCCCCCTAAGAACCGTACGTGACAGATTTCCCGTCATACGGCTCAAGCCTTCTTTTTATCCAAACAACTCTTTTACTTAATACAAGGTACATGTACCAATTTAACAGCTTTACCTGTAGACACTTCTAGATTTCGTACCGTAACCTTTTCTCCATTTTGTAGAGTGTACTTACACAGTGCACAACGATATCCTTGCTTTCTTGCGAGTTTCATCCTGTCTAGCGTATTTTCACTATTAAAGACCTTACGGTCTCGCTTTTCCCAATATTCTTTTAGACTAGGATCATCTGGGCTGTTTTTATAGGCTACCATCACATGACGCTCTATTTTAATCCAAGACATCTTTAACAATTGAATATTGGTAAGTGGACATGTGAGAACCCATCTATCATTTCCTCCATGGTGGGGTTTCTTAAAATAACGCTCTCGAATCCACTTCCACGACTTCTTTGGATGCAATTGTCTAAGGTGTTTCCTTATTTTTAAGAAAACGTAGTTGTCCATATAACCAAACGTCTTTTTCGACACGACATGTTTCCAATACTGTCCATAACCTCGAATAATAGGGTTTAGGACACGTATGATTTCTTTTACTGGTCGTCCTCGCATCACTGCGAACGTATCTTTTATTTTGCTTTTTGCTTTTCTGATACTGTCTTTACTAGGTTTGATTAATAACTTATTGCCTTGTTCCGTTTTATATTGACGGAGTGAAAAACCAAGGAAATCAAACCCACCCTCAATGTGTGTGATCTTTGTTTTATCATCACTTAGTTCAATACCACGTTTTTTTAGGTAAGGAGTCAGCTTTTGATACATAAGTTGGGCTTGTTCTTCGGTTTCCGTTACGATGACGAAGTCATCTGCGTAAGCGACACGTCCCATCTTACACTTTGGATCAATCTTGTAGCCAGCGCCTGATTTGTATGTCTTTCGGTAAACAATACCAATCTCTTTTTCCATTCCATTTAGCGCTATATTAGCTAAAAGAGGAGAAGCCAGGCTTCCTTGAGGAGTTCCTTCCATTGTGTTATGAAATATACCTTGCTCCATATATCCCATTTCGAGCCATCTTCTAATCAGAGTGTTTCCTGGAAACATAGATGTTTGTTTAACTATCCAATTATGGTTGAGATGATCAAAGCAGCCTAGGAAATCTCCTTCAAATATCCACTTTTTCTTACTATTAGTGTTGAGCTTTTTAAAGAGATTACTGATGGCGTCATGTGTACTTCTCTTAGGTCGAAAACCGTATGAACTTGGTTCAAACCTGACTTCCCATTGTGGTTCCAGTGCTGTCTTTACTACATTTTGATAGACTCGATCTCGTATAGTCGGAATGCCAAGAGGTCTTAATTTCCCATTTTTCTTAGCGATAAAGGTTCGTTTTGCTGGTTTTGGACGGTGTTGAAAAACATTACGTTTAAGCATTTCTCGATACAATTTGATACGTTCGTTTGGTTGTGAGACAGTATAGCCGTCAACACCAGATGTTCTCTTACCTTTGTTTTGTTGCGTCACTCTGCGAATAGAGAGTAATAAATTAGCCTTACTCCGAAGGAGTAAACGTTGAAGTTTTCTTACTCTTCTTCGTTGATTTTGTTGTTCGGCACGATAAATTCTTTGTCGTAACTTCGTTACATATTTTTGTATAGTATTCCAGTCAATAGAGTACCAACTTTTGTGCGAGACGTGCGCCGACGCTCGTAGAGAGGTATTCATAACAGCACGCTCCTTTTCGTTAGAAGATAGCCACAAATTTATTTTCGTGTTGAAGACCAATGAGAAGTGGGCGCTCTTTCGAGCCTGTCATTGTCTATAAAGACGACAGTATCCGTCCAGTTATACAGTGTTCGTGCTTTCCTGTTCTCTTTCGAGATAACGGCTTTCGCTTTTTCTCATATCCCATACCCTCTGCCACATCGTTTGACTTTGCAGTCATCCTACTGCTTATGCAGATGACATAGGGCTTACCAAGTTCCACTTTTTACAGGTGCGATAGGGGTAGGTAGGTTCTTTACTCCGGGCAAGATAGGGGACGCGTCAGAGTAGCATTATGATTCTACTTTTCCTCTTACCAAGACCCAAGTCAATCTATGCATTATCTTGAGCTAAGAGTGACGAAGCTTATAAACCTTCATTTTCGTTTACCATACCTATCTTCTCCTAGCAGTATTCTGGACCATGCATTTGTCCTCTGTTTCCGCATTTCCTCATGCAACCGACAGACTCGTTACCAAGCATGCCGTTTCGGATGGAGATCATCTCTGCGTCTAGATGAGTAGCGT
>Ga0114955_1000328_pt1 | contig 25095 bp, 27 predicted proteins | sample Porto_5metaG_FD_87302 | JGI IMG/M metagenome (GOLD analysis project Ga0114955, IMG submission 87302) | Marine algal microbial communities from Porto, Portugal - Porto_5 metaG | ecosystem: Host-associated > Algae > Red algae > Unclassified | place: Portugal: Porto | collected 2015-02-02 | reverse complement strand
TCTCAATCTTTTTCTTTCGGCACGCTTTCTTACTCTACTTTCCTTTTTATCTTTTAGAAATGCAACGTTGGTTTTCTGGTCAATAACACCCGTAATATCAACGTCATAATTAAGGTCTTTTAAGTTAGACTGCAAAGAGGTTAATTCTTCTTTGGTAAGCTTGGTAAGTCTACAACTCACCTCTTTATATTCTTTGGTCAAATCTTCATTTACAACATAACAATAACATTTTTTTGAAAATGATCTTTCTTTCTTATAAGTGCTTTGAGACTTCACCTGATAAGAGAAAATTAATAGTAAAGTAAGGAGTATAATATTTTTCATGTATTTAATTTTCAATGATTATAATAACGTTTCTAGCTCAAAGTAAGCTTGAAAGTATGGACAGAGCAATACTCCGTAGTCTATGTTTTAATTAAACTAATTCTAAATGACACACCATCAAACATCCTAGTTCTATCATTAGACGCTCAATCTTGGGGAATTTGTGATTTTGAGTATTTCACCCTTTTTTGGATGCTTGATTTTCTTAGCTAAGAAGTAAATACAGAGTCCAATTAAACTTAGTCCAATAATAAGTGTTCCAGTAGTTCCTAGCATTTCTCCGGTAGATGCAATTATTTTCTTTAGCCAGGCTCTTCTGCCTGTTGTTCTTACAGTTCCACCACTTTCTGCTTCTACTGCAGCGGCATAAGATGCTACAGTGAAAATTGAAATAATACCTACAATAATTAGCTGAGGTATGATTTGTTTAAAAACAGAATAATTTTTTAACTCGGTTCCTTTCAAGTTGGCCTTTAAATAGTCACGAATTTCTGAATAGACATCTTTATCAAGTTGGAATTCTTCGTCGGTGGTTTTGTCATCCTTAAAATTTAATTCTATGGTAACATCTGTATCAATAAATACAATCTCTTTTAAATCTTCATAATAGATACTTTGTACCGTCCCTAGACTTTTTGAATCGATAAGGTCATCGATATTTGAACCCTTCGTTAAATCAGTTATCCAAATAGCCTTTTCATTTGCTATTAGATACTTATCCAATAATTCAGTTTGTGAGATAATCCAATATTTCATTTATAGTTAGTTTTTTTATAATTCCTTATACTATTTTCGAGTTTGTAATGTTGTTTTAACAACCATTTTATCCTCCCTAGAATAATCCAAAAAGCTTTTTTCTTTTAGCAGTGTTAGGTCTGTTAATTTCCAATATATCCGTTACGGCGTGCTTGTCAAAGCCATCAAAAAGAGCTTCTACGCCTTTTTTAATCTTTGCATTAACTTCTTCGCTATAGAGAGGAATCAATGAGTAAAAGTCAATGGTTTTGTTTGCCAACTTTAGAGAATGGAAATCTTCCTTAAAAACAATAGTTGGTAAGAGTACCATGGTGTTAAGCTGTGTGTTTGGAGCAAAAGGCTCGGCGGGGTGACCATTGGGTATGGTGTGTCCGTAACCAACCCAGGTGTTGTACTCGTGAGGGAATCTAGCTATTTGTTTTAACCATCTAATAGGCCAGTAGTTGTTTTTATCCTTAAAGTCTTCTTCAGAGATTTTCCAGGATGCCGGTAAACAAATACTTATTTCTGCATAATCGCAATTTATAACATCGTCTGGTGTATTCATTGCCTTATCACTCATGCCGGAAGTAACCAGTGTATGAAATGGTCTTTCTTCTGTAGGTTGTACCCAGTGTACATCAATGTGAACTTGATCTGATATAAGCTCATGAAACACCATATGAATCTCTCCAATATGTTTTTCAATATGATCCGATATATCATCTATATAATCTCCTCCAGTAGCTAACTCAAAAACATTTCTACTGGATTCTGTGTAACGATAAATAGGCGCACCTGATTCAGATTTTTCCATATTGTGTGAGGTTGTTTTTTATTCAGTTTTTTTTAATATACAGGCCTATTTTCCATCTCTTCTATCAATAGCATTTTTGAGGTTTTCAGGAATTGTTTCGTCATAAAATTTATCAATTTCATTAGGTTGTGTAATCATGACATCAGCAATAATATTTACAAAGGCAAATAACTTTCTGGCAATCTCTATATCATCTTTTAAGTCGATAACACCTGGATGAACAGCGTTATTACCAACAACTCGGACAGAATCAAGTGCTCTTTGCATCTTAATTGGAAGTCCTTTTTTTACAAGCTTTCCTATATCAGTATTTATATTTTTTCCATCCTCTCCTAGATGAACACAAAGTTTTTGAATTGCTAATCTTAATAGAGCTACAGCTCCTCTTGGTGAAAGTTCAATAATATCTCTCGCTTCTATGTAATCATCTTTTACGTTGTCAGGTAAATCTGAATTCGGTAAAGGTGCAGTACCGCTGTTAGGAAAAAACATTTTACCATCTTGCCAAAATGTATGTTTTCCACAATGATCACATTCGGCTATCGTATTACTGTCGATTACTCCGCGTAATGAAAGACCTCGATGACCTTCAATTGCTTTTGTAGTCAAATACCAATGCTGTTTTGCATAAGCTCCACATAATGGACAATTAAAGGCACTATCTCCTTCTTCCGGATATTTAATATTTGTCATTAAATTAGTTTTTTAGATTGTGTACAACAGTTTTATCTGTAAAACATAAGGCGTAAAAGAAGGCTATCGTTTTAGATTAAATACAAGCCGAATTTTTAAATTTTACTAATTATTTATCTTTTTGGAAATTTGTCAAAATTAAAAACCTGGCGACCTCACAAACTAGACCAAAGCATTTAGTTTTCTACAAAAGCGCTTTGATTTTAATACTCTCTGGCAGATTCATTTTTTTTGCTTAAAATACAATCCTTTATCATCTAATTTTCCAAAGTATTTTTCATATTGTTGAATGGCATATATGTCCATCATTCCGCCTATATAATCTAAAACTCTTCTATCCCAGTTTTCTATAGATCTATAATTTGCGGGTAATAGTTTAAGATCTTTGTTGTAATCCTCGTCAGTGTAGAGTTCAAACAATTTGGTTAAAACATGTTTCCCTAACTGTTCATATTCTATAATATCTGATTGTCGTTGAATTGTCTTAAACGTAAGTTTTTTCAAACCGAGAGCTAATTTTTCTAAATTTTTATAACCTATTATGTTTTCAAAAGTTAACCCTACGTCTTTAATTAACGTCGCTGCTAGTATTGAACTGAGTTCTTTTCTAAATAACATTTCATATTCTTCAGACGTATTATATATTTCAGATTTTGAGGCAAATTCTTTCGCCTCCTCAATTATTTTAGAGAAAATAGGTGTCATATCCTTAAATTTTTCACTAATACGAAATTCATGCAACAATTCATCAATACTGAAATATTTTAATTTCAGAGAATCTTCTAAATCATGAACTGCATACGCTATTTCGTCAGCTATATCCATAATCTCACAATCAATTGTTTTATGTGTTATCTTATAACCTTTCAACCAACTTTCAACTAATTCAAAATCGTCATCATACAAGAATTTTGAATTAGTAATTTTTACACTTTCCTTATGTTTTTTATGGTATTTTACTGTTCCTAACATTGTTCTAAGAGTTAGGTTTAAACCATTGAAATCGTGATGTCTTTCTTCTAGTCTTCTTAAGATTCTAAATGTCTGTGCATTTCCTTCATAAGTTTCTTTTGAACAGTTTCCCAAAAAGATTTCGCCGGCATGACCAAAAGGAGGGTTTCCTAAATCATGAGCTAGTGAACATACTTGAACAGTTTGAGTGTCAGTTAATTTAAGTTTTTTTGCTATTGTTTTAGCAATTTGTGCAACTTCTAAACTATGAGTTAATCTATTTCGATAAAATACCTGACTTTTGGTACTAGCAATTGCATTTTCCCTTGAAGTCTTCTTGCCGATGATGAATACAACACTCTTGAATAGTCTATATCAGAATGACTTCGGTAATAAGATGTGTTTCCTTCATATTTTTTATCCACCCTTATTTTACTGACCAAATATAATTCAGCTTCTTTTTCTTTAATGTATTCTTCTTCTTCTTTCATGTTTTATATTTTCAGATAAGGAGATTTTTTTATTTTTGATTTAGTTAGAATTGGTAGGCTTGGGCTAAAACAAACACATTGCACTATTTTTAATATACATTGTCACTTACTTTTTATTTTTTTGCGGTGGTTTTTGTGGAGCAGGTTTAATAGATGGTTTCGGTGCTCTAGTTGGGGGTTTAACATTTGTCTTAATATGCCCCTCGTTTAAATTTACTTTTTTAGCCATTTTCTTCAGTATTTACTTTTTCTGGTAATTCGATTGAAAATTGTTTGTCATTAAGTTCTAATAAAACTGCTTCAGACGAATAAAGTTTAATCCAACTATCTGAAGTATATATATCTACACTTTCAAGTAAAATTTCTCTTTTATCATTAGCCTCTGAATATGACCTAATACTCCCAAAATATGCTAGGTTATTCTGTTTATCTCTAACTATTATCCATTCTACATTCTCCATATTCAAGAAATGAGACCAAACATCTCCGTCACCAAATCTGGTTGTTAATTTTATTCTTTGTAGAAAATCATTTAACGTCTTATGCTGAATAAAATATCCTATAATTAGTCCAAAAGGAATAGCAGCTATATAAGCAAATATCAGTTCTAATTTTTTAAAATCCGATTTTCCGTTAATTATAGAATCCCAAATAGATAAATTTAGATTCCAACAAACTTCTATTTTCGAGCTAAATACAGCTCTAAATATATTGTAAACAGAAATTATAATTTCTAGTAGAAAAAATGTGCCAAGACCAAAAATAGCTGAATAGATAATGAAATAAAACGGTGTGTAGTTTTTGTTCGTTGTTATGTAACGAACAAATAGGGTTGTAATAACTCCAGGAAGCAGGAGTAAAAATAATTTCCAAACTAAATCTGATATTGCCATTTTGTTTTAATTGTGGGTAACGATCTTTTATAAGAATAATAGGACTAAAAACAGTCGCAAACAATACGGATGAATACAAGCCGAGTTTTTAAATTTTATTCTCAATTACATACCTTCTCTTATTATAGGAGATAGCTCTTTTTTAAGATTTTCAAATTCATCTTTAGATATCATTTCTAAATCCAATAAATCCTTGGCTTCTTTAAGTTTTTTGATTGCTTCTTCTCTAGTTAAACCTCTGTCTTTATTAATGATTTCACCAGATTCTAGAGCGGGTTCTAGATTTGCTCTTCCTAATTTCTTCATACCTAAAAAACGACCACCACCAACTTTATTAAATTCAATTCCTGCCTTGAATGGATTCTTTTTTGATAATCTGCCAATTACAACTTTGGTAACAAAAATCTTATCATTTGTCATAGTTTCATTTCCAAACATTGCAGTACCCATCATCATTGCGCCCATAGTTCCTAAAAAAATATGAGAGTGATTTGCCGTTGCAACGCGCACTCCTGCAAGGTTACTTGTTTCTAAATTATTGTTGTTAGAGGGTTTACCTATAACTAGTGTGTCGCCTACTTTTATCCAATCTCCAGATATAGTCTTATATGCTTTGACTTCAATTGCATTTTTATATTCTTTACTTCCCAAAAGTTTATCCATCTCATCATAAGTTATAGAATCAAGTGTAGATATTTTTTGAGCATTAATTTCGTTAGTTATTATTGAGAACGTTAATAGGATAATTACGCTTATTAGATGTTTGATTGATGCCATAAGGTTTAAATAGGGTTAATAGTTAATTTTTAATATTTAAAAAGCTAATCTACAACCTCCCACCCACACTTCTTTACGGATTTCCTTACTTAGAGCAAAAAAGTTAAAAAATAGTTAGTTACAGCAGTATAAATCTTAGTGCTAGGCATCGTCATTTACTTCTATCCAGTAGCCATCTGGATCTTGAAAGTATACTTGTTGTATCCCGTCATTGCGCACATAATCCTTAGTGGGCGTTCCTCGCCAGTCAGCATAATCTATATTGAGACTTTTAAGGTGTGTGATAAAGGAAGCAAGGTTTGCGGTGGCAAGTGCAAAGTGTACTGCTTTGTTAGTGATGACGGTTTCGCCTGGTCTTGGGATGAGGTGCAGCTGCTTGCCATCATTTAGGGCGAGCCAGCGGGTAGGGGAGACAGAGGCGGTATTTTCTATTTCGGTAACGCCAAATACTTGTTGGTAAAAGGCAATGGAAACGGCTACGTCTTGTACAGAAATAGCAATATGATTAAATGTAAATGAAGTCATGAGTATGTATTTTAATATTTAAATATCCTCATTTTTAGTGAAATACACAGCTCTTCGCTAGCAATAGTTATCATGGAAGGCGAGAGGAGGAAGGTGTCATATTTTCGCGAAAGCGTACCTATGGTTATTGTTTACAAAAGAGCTATAAAATCATGGATTGTGGTTTTAATTCTTGTGATCAATGCGTACTTTGTACCCTTGCTATGGATTCAAAATTAGAAGTATATATTGAGGGCTTAAATGAAGCCCAGAGAGCTCCCACACTACATAAAGATGGAGCATTAATTGTAATTGCAGGTGCGGGATCTGGTAAAACGCGTGTGCTTACCATGCGTATTGCTTACCTCATGTCACAGGGAGTAGACTCCTTTAACATCTTATCACTCACCTTTACAAACAAGGCGGCACGTGAGATGAAAAAGCGTATCTCGAGCATTGTAGGAAGTACAGAGGTAAAGAATTTATGGATGGGAACCTTTCACTCCATTTTTGCCAAAATCTTACGTATTGAGGCAGATAAGCTAGGGTACCCGTCTAACTTTACAATCTATGATACCCAAGACTCGCAGCGTTTAATAAGTGCGATTATCAAGGAGCTGCAGCTGGATAAGGATATCTATAAGTACAAGCAGATACAAAACCGTATTTCTTCTTTTAAAAACAGCTTGATTACGGTACGTGCGTATCAAAATGATGCTGAGCTGGTAGAGGCAGATGCGATGGCAAAACGCCCGCGCATGGGGGAGATTTATGCAGAGTATGTAGATCGCTGTTTTAAGGCAGGGGCAATGGACTTTGATGATTTACTGCTACGTACCAACGAGTTACTTAACCGTTTTCCAGAGGTGCTTAATAAATACCAGAATCGTTTTAAATATATACTGGTAGATGAGTACCAAGATACTAACCATAGCCAGTACCTTATTGTAAAGGCACTGTCTGATAAGTTTCAGAACATCTGTGTGGTGGGAGATGACTCGCAGAGTATCTATGCCTTCCGTGGGGCAAACATTAATAACATTTTGAACTTCCAGAAGGATTATGAGAATGTAGCGATGTACCGCCTAGAGCAGAATTACCGTTCCTCAAAAGTGATTGTAGAGGCGGCAAACAGTGTGATAGAAAAAAACAAAACCAGACTAGATAAAACCGTCTGGACTGCAAATCCAGATGGTGGTGAGATTATCGTGCACCGCTCTCCTACAGATGGGGAGGAGGGACGCTATGTGGCGAGTTCTATTTTTGAAAATAGAATGAACCACCAGCTCATGAATGGAGATTTTGCGATTTTATATAGAACAAACGCACAGTCACGTGCGATGGAGGATGCCTTGCGCAAGCGAGATATCCCATACCGTATTTATGGAGGGTTATCCTTCTATCAACGTAAGGAAATTAAGGATGTGCTGGGTTACTTGCGTGTGCTTATTAACCCCAAGGATGAGGAAGCACTTAAACGTGTGATTAACTATCCTGCACGAGGAATAGGTGGTACGACCATAGATAAACTTGTGGTGGCGGCAAAGCACTACGGGCGCTCTATGTTTGAGGTGATGGAGAAGATCGAGCAGCTGGGTGGCTCTATGAATATAAATAGAGGAACGCAGACTAAGCTTAAGAACTTTGTGACCATGATCCAGAGTTTCCAGATTCTTAATGAGCAAAGTGATGCCTTTAATGTGGCAGAAACGGTAGCAAAGAAAACGGGACTTTTACAAGAACTTAAAAAGGATGGAACTCCAGAGGGTGTTGCTCGTATAGAAAATATAGAGGAGCTGCTCAATGGGATGCGCGACTTTGTAGAGGAGCAAAAGGAGCTGGCAGATAGTACTGGCTCGCTGGCAGAGTTTCTAGAAGATGTGGCACTTGCCACAAGTATGGATAATGATACGGGTGATGATGATCGCGTGGCATTAATGACCATCCACCTGGCAAAGGGACTTGAGTTTCCATTTGTATACATCGTGGGTATGGAGGAAGATCTCTTTCCTTCTGGTATGAGTATGAGCACGCGTAGTGAGCTAGAAGAGGAACGCCGTTTATTTTATGTGGCACTTACGAGGGCAGAGAAGCAGGCATACCTTACCTATACAGAGTCTAGATATCGCTGGGGTAAACTGGTAGATGCAGAGCCTAGCCGTTTTATAGAAGAAATAGATGATAAGTATCTGGACTACCAGACGCCTATGATGAAAAATCGCTATAAGTCGCTCATGGATATCGATGAGTATGGCGAGGTAGATAAAAGTAAATTGCGTTTAAAGAAGCCGGTAAGCGGGACACCTCCTAGAGTGGGTAATCCATCGCAAGACCAGCTACGCAAGTTGCGCAAGATAAGACCTACCACTAGTGATGAACCTGTCTCTTCACTCGCAGGAGCGCTGGAAGCGGGTACGGTGGTAAAGCATATCCGTTTTGGAAAAGGAATTGTGGTAGGACTAGAAGGGAAAGGCCAAGATCAAAAGGCAGAAATTAATTTTGAAAACGGCGGCCTCAAGAAGTTATTACTACGTTTTGCAAAACTTCAAATCGTAAGCTAGTACTCATACAAGCTGTTATAAAACACAAATGCTGACGTCCATAAGATGTCAGCATTTTTTTATGGTGATACCTACGCTTTCGCGAAAGCTATACAAAAACACCTCCTAGCTCATCCTATTGTTTAGCAATGCGTACTTAATCTTCTATAGGTAAGTAGAGGTCAATGTAAGCGCCTATTTTTTGTTGCACATCAAGGTAGCTCGTCGCATCCCAGTTGCCATGACCACCTTCATAAATAGTAAAGATATGCGGAACCCCAGCATTAGAAAGTGCCGTGTCTAGCCGTTGCCCATTAGTAAGCGGCACCAGCGGATCTTGATCTCCGTAAAACTGAAGCGTAGGGCTAGCACTTGCAGTCACTACTTTGGCAGGACTTAATAGTTCGCTGTAATTTGCATCCTCAGGATAAGCAGTTTCATCCGTAAGTGCGGCTACATAGGTTTCAAAACCTGGACCGTCTGCATAAAAAGGATCTGTAAAATCTGCAGGACCTACTATGTTGGCTACAAATTTTACTTGGTCATCCACATCATACGTATAGTCATACATCATCGCGATATGCGCACCAGCACTAAGCCCTATAAAACCATACTCGTTATTAAATTGTAATTCGCTACCAGTATCATTCAGCTGATTGATAACCGCCTGCACATCTAGAAACTGATTAGGAAATGCCGGTATTGCTGGAGGATTTGCTAGTATGTAATTCATATTTACCACGCCATAATCTGGATGTTGTGATTGCACAAGATTTATAAAACCTGCTACATCATCCTTATCTCCTTCTGTCCAGCCACCGCCATGTATGAGGATAATGATCTTAGTTTTGGCAGCGCTACGTCCAGCAGGTAAATAGATGTCGTATACCTGCGCTGGGTCATTACCGTAGGGAACATCTGTAAGCGTAAGCGCATCAAGTGTAGCAGCTTCTTCCATCTCCGTTATAGGAGTGATAACATCTGTGGTGTTTTCGTCACTATCTGAGCAGCTCCAGCTCATTGCAGCCAGTAAGCATAGGATATATAATAGTTTCATTAAGATAATTTTAAGGTATAACGTATAGATGGTGTTTTTATGTTAAGGTTGCGTTAGTTTCTGCGAGATATTTTAAGCTATTAAGTAACTTTAAATAAAAAAGTTATGATTAAAGAAGGAACAAAAGTACAGTGGAAGTGGGGTAACGGTACCGCAGAAGGAAAAGTAACCGAAACTTATACAGAAAAAGTGACTAAAACGATCAAGGGTAATGAAGTCACTCGCAATGGAGAATCAGGCAATAAAGCATTGTACATCGAGCAAGAAGACGGAGATAAAGTACTCAAACTTGAGGACGAGGTAGAACGCGTAGATTAGAGAAGTTACGCTTTCGCGAAAGCGTGCACGTCATATTAATTGTTACTCGTACATTCACAAAAAATTACAGCCATGTCAAAGTTCATAAAACTTTATGAAGAAAATCCAAACCCTAAGGATCTAAAGGAAATCGTAAAAATCCTAAAAAATGGCGGTCTCATCATTTATCCAAGTGATACGGTATATGCACTGGGCTGCGATATTACAAATACTAAAGCACTAGAACGCGTTGCACAAATAAAAGGAGTAAAGCTTGCAAAGGCAAACTTCTCTTTTGTCTGTGAAGATCTAAGCAACCTATCTGATTATGTAAAGCAGATAGACACTAAGACGTTTAAAATATTAAAACGTGCACTACCAGGACCATATACATTTATATTGCCAGGTAACAATAACTTGCCTAGCGTCTTTAAAAAGAAAAAGGAAGTAGGAATACGTGTACCAGATAATGAGATTACAAGAGCCATTGTAAGAGCACTAGGCAATCCCATTATATCTACCTCCATCTATGATGAAGATGAGGTAATAGAATATACTACAGATCCAGAACTTATTTTTGAGAAATGGCAAAACCGCGTTGACGTAATCATAGATGGTGGCTATGGAGGTAATATACCTTCTACCGTAATAGATCTTACGGGAGATGAGCCTGTACTTATAAGAGAAGGAAAAGGAAGTCCAGAATTATAAAACATATACACATTAAAAAACCTCTCCAAAGGGAGAGGCTCTTAACTAAATCTAATTAAAGATTTGGGGTACTTACTAATCTAACCTAAAGATTAGTAAATTATTCGCCAGCCGCAAGTAGGGTAGCTGTTTCTGTAAAGTTATTGTCGTTGTAAGTAAGCTCATCTAGATTAAGAGAATTAAGCTTTGAAGGAAACTCTCCTGTAAAGTTATTATCAAAAAGATTAAGTTTCTTTAATTGTGATAAAGATGCAAGATCTTTAGGTAATCTCCCTGTAAAGCTATTACTACTTAATTGCAATTCTGTAAGTTTTTGTAAGGTTGTAATTGCTGCTGGTAAGTTGCCTCTAAAGTTATTATTTGCAAGGCTTAATCTTTTTAAATTTTTTAATCCAGCAAGGTTATCTTCTAGTTCCCCACTTAGATTATTAAAGTAAAGATCTAAATACTCTAAGCTTGCCATTGCCATAATCTCATTAGGGATATTTCCCTCAAGTTTATTTAATGATAAATTGATAGTTTTAAGACCCTTGATAGTTCCTAAGGATGCAGGAATAGTTCCTAGTAAATTATTCTTGTGAAGGTTGAGGATTTTAAGACCTGTTAAGTTACTTAAGCTTGCAGGAATAGTACCCGTAAGATTATTGTCCTTAAGACTTAATGCAAATACACGATCTCTAAAAATAGTTACACCCTTCCAGTTTGTTGGATCTTCATTAAGATCCCAAGAGTTAGTCCACTTATCCCCATTTGTGCTATTGTATAAATCTACAAGCGCTTGCTTTTCAATTGGAGAGATTTCTGCAGTTACTATTGCAGTACAGAAAAGAGCTAAAATAACAAGTGTAAAATTTTTCATGGTTGATCGATTTTAATTTGTGATACCGCTAAAGTATTGTGAAAACCTCTATGAATCACACAATTAACTCGATAATCGACTAAATGCATTAAATTTTAACATTTAAACGTATAATTTGTGTCTTTCAACGGTAAATCAGGTGTTTGAGGTCATGTTTTGAGGTGTTATTGTGTAGTTAAACGAAAAAAGCGACTATCTTGCCGATAGTCGCTTTCATTTATGAATGTATTACTAAGGGATTCTTAGTTCCCTTCTTCTGCAGTCATTGTTTTCATTTCTTGTTCAATCATATCATAAAATTGATCAATCTTAGGAAGCACATATATCTTAGTTCTTCTATTTGTAGATCTGTTTTCTGCGGTGTTATTATCTACAAGAGGTACAAACTCGCTACGTCCAGCTGCAATGAGCTGTGCAGGATTTGCTCCTAAGTCTACTAGTTTTCTCACGATAGCTGTAGCTCTTTTTGCACTTAAATCCCAGTTATCTATAAGAACACCACCTTTATTAAAAGGAACGTTATCTGTGTGACCTTCTACTAGTGCTTCAAACTTAGGTTTACCGTTAATTACAGTAGCTACTTTACCTAAGATTTCCTCTGCTCTAGAGGTAATATTATAGCTTCCGCTCTTAAATAATACTTTATCAGAAAGAGAGATGAATACCACGCCTTTCTCAACGTTTACTTCAATGTCTGTATCATTGATACCTACTTCTCTCTTAAGGCTTGTAACTAGAGCAAGAGTCACACTATCCTTTTTAGTAAGTGCATCTTGAAGACGATTTATTTTAAGATCTTTTTCTTTAAGACTTTCTAGAGATTTCTCTAGATTAGTAGCACCTTGCTTTGTAAGCATGGTAAGATCCTTAGAACTTTGAATAAGATCATTTCTGTCTTTTCTCATCTCTGCAATACGCTCTTCAAGTGATTTAACACGAGTAGTAGCACTTGCTTTATCTTCAAGACATGAATTTAACTTAACCGTAGCAGAGTTTAATAAGTCTTGTGTTTCTTGTTGTCTCGCTTCAAGAGCAGCATATTCTTTTTTAGAAACGCATGAAGTAAGTAATAGGGCGCTTGTAATACCAGCAATTAATAATCGTTTCATAATCTGTTTAACTTTTAATATTCATGATAAATGTACTAAAACAGTACTATCATAGATATTTGTTAACAGTAATTTATGGTTTTTTACCCAAGTCTTTATAAGTGCGCTTCTTCTGTATATAGTAACTCCATATAATTGAGGTAGTACCGGCATACGGCCTAGTGTAGATTAACCTTAATCGTTTATCCAATAATACAGGTAGATGTACATAAAAACTTAGGTGTGCCTTTAGTATAGCAAGAAAGTGCTTAGACTGGCCAGAAAATAAAAACTTAAGTGCTGCGATTCCATCAAGCACTAATCTTAGCAGTATAATGAACAACGCTTTTAGGCCTTTGACATTCTTAACAACATTAAAAAGTGTGTTTCTAAAATTGTAAAAAGTCTTCTTAGGATTTGCAGAAGGTAATGTAGCACCACCTAGATGAAATACTTCACTGTCACCGCAGGCTAGTATGCGATATCCTTTATTTTTTATTCTCCAGCATAAATCAATTTCTTCTTGATGAGCAAAATATAGCTCATCTAGTGCTCCTGTTTCCCAGAATGTAATTGCTCTTACAAATAAGCATGCTCCGCTAGCCCATTGCACATCTATAGTGGCGTCATATTGTCCAGTATCTTCCTCACAAATGTCAATAATACGACCTCTGCAATAAGGATATCCCAGCTGGTCTAGAAATCCTCCTGCTGCGCCAGCATACTCAAAGTGAGTAGGTTTTTTTAAATCCTTAATTTTAGGCTGTGCAGCAGCTACCGTAGGATCTTTAAAAAGAGCGACCATAGGTTCTAGCCAGCCTTTTGTTACTTGCACATCACTATTGAGGAGTACATAAATATCTGTCTCAATAAACTTGAGGCTATCATTATATCCTTTAGCATATCCTCCATTTTCTGTGTTACTAAGTATATGAACATTTTTGAAGTGTTCTTTTATATAACTCACAGAGTGATCTGTACTTGCGTTATCTGCTACATAAATGCTAGCAAGATGCGCGCTATGCTCAATGACGGTGGGGAGAAACCTTTCTAAAAGTTCCTTTCCGTTCCAATTTAAGATGACGATTGCTGTTTTCACGCTGCAAATAAAAGGATTTTATGGGAGTACGCTTTCGCGAAAGCATACTTATTTTACCCTTCTCTCGTAATCTGGTAGTGATGGTAAAAAATCATAACGCTCTGCAACTGTGTCTACTTGGCAATAATAATGCGATAAACCATTACTCACCATAAGAAAATCTGCCTGTAGTTGTAGGTTATAACGAGCAATCTGATCAAAAGTTTCTTGTGTTATTTTTACACTAGGAGCTTTGCACTCCACGATAAGACGTAAGGAGCCATCTGTATTAAAAATAACAATATCATATCGCTTGCGGGTATTGCCAACTTTTACCTCCTTCTCTACATTTATAAGGCTTATGGGGTATTTTTTTTCTGTAAGGAGCCATTGTAATACATGCTGTCGTACCCATTCTTCTGGAGTAAGCACCAAGAATTTTTTACGAATGACGTCAAAAATATACCGTTTGTTTTCGCTACTTTTGAGTCGGAAGGTGTATGCAGGAAATGACAGTTGTTGCATACCACAATAGTACAAGTTCTACAGGAAAACTCAAAGGTGCAGCACGCAAAAAACATAGTTGAAGACATTAAAAAAGGTATTATTAAACCTATTTACTTTTTAAGTGGGGAAGAACCTTATTTTATAGACCAAATTTCTGATTATATAGAGCACAACCTACTCAACGAGGCAGATAAAGGCTTTAATCAAGTAGTGCTTTATGGCCGTGATGTGACCATAGAAGATATTGTGGGTAACGCAAAGCGATACCCTATGATGGCAGAGCGGCAGGTGGTGATTGTAAAAGAAGCCCAAGACCTATCGAGACATATAGAGAAGCTAGCGGCTTATGTAAAAAACCCGCAACCTACAACGGTGCTTGTAGTGGCCTTTAAATACAAGAAGCTAGACAAGCGCAAAGGCCTTGCCAAAGCGTTAAAGGAGCATGGCGTTCATTATGAAAGCAAGAAGCTTTATGAAAACCAAGTAGGAGACTGGTTACGTCGTGTGCTCATAGACGAGGGATATCATATACAGCCTAAGGCAGCGCAAATTCTAGTAGATTACCTAGGTAACGATCTAGGTAAAGTGGTAAATGAGCTTAATAAATTAATGCTTATTCTACCTAAGGGAAGTGAGATCACTCCACAAGCTATAGAAGAGAATATAGGGATCAGTAAAGACTTTAATATATTTGAGTTGCGTAAAGCGATCTCAGAAAAAGACATTGTAAAAGCACAACGCATTGCACAGTACTTTACACAGAATCCTAAGGACAACCCGCTAGTATTAACGGTAGGTCAGCTTTTTAGTCTGTTTGCAAGCATCCTAAAATATCATGGACTTCCTCAAAAGGATAAGGCCACAGTAGCTAGAGCACTTGGTGTTTCTCCATTTTTTGTGGGAGAATACATTACCGCAGCACGTAATTACCCTATGAAAAAGGTAAGTGCTTGCATTTCCTTAATAAGAGAGGTAGATGTAAAGAGTAAAGGAGTAGGGGCGAGTGCCTTTGCAAGTAATGATTTACTAAAAGAGCTACTTGTAAAAATCATGAATTAAGATTTTACAAGCAGCTCTCAGAATTTTTAAAGTAGATAGTAGGTTATTCAGCAGCGATAACACTTATTTCTACATTCACATACTTAGGAAGGTTTGCAACCTCTACCGTTTCCCTTGCAGGAGCTGTCGCTTCATCAAAATACTTTCCGTACACACTATTAATCTTCCCGAAGTTCTTCATATCACTTATAAAAATGGAAGTCTTCACTACGTTTTCAAAAGTCATTCCAGCCTTTGTGAGAATAGCCTTTAAGTGTTGCATAACAAGTTCTGTTTCTTCTTCAATGCTTCCTTGTAATAGTTCGCCCGTTTCAGGAATCATAGCAATCTGTCCACTTGTGTAGAGCATCCCGTTTACAAGCGTAGCTTGGTTATAAGGACCTATAGGTGCCGGAGCATTTGGTGTAGTAATTATCTTTTTCATAGTTATAGGTATTAAGTTACGCTTTCGCGAAAAAAAGAATGTTTTTTAAGAGTCTGTTTATAAACGTTGATCTGGTGTACGGCGATTTTCATATTTAATATCGCTTAATAAATTACCTGTAATTCCTATAAAGAAATTCCATGAAGTCCTACTAGGGTCTGCATTTACAGGAGGAACCCAACTGAAACGCATATTCCAACTCTCAAGATCTCGAGCAAAATTAAGTGAGGTAAATGTTATACCAGGATTTGCAAGGTCGTATCCTGTAGAGCCACCTACAGTCCAGCGGTTACCTAGTTTTATGTCACCACTTACAACAATAGAGTGAGAGCTTACATCGTTTTGACGTGCATTATTTGCATATCCTACTTGATACCCGAAACGTAAATTCCACGGAATTTTAAATCTATAAAATTCAATTTCTTTTTCCTCTTTGTCTTCTGGCTCTTGATTTGCACCATTTGAGTTACCTGTAATATCTACTCCTTGTCCTAATAAATCATCTGGACGTCCTCCGCCTGCAAAGGTTGCATTTTCTGTGCGATCTGTATTTACACCAGGCGCTGCGTCTTTATCAAAGTCTCTACTAGAAAAACTATACCCAAAACTTGCCTGCCCTCGAGTAAGTCTAAAGAGACTACCACCATTATTTATGTTAAGTGTATTAATACGCTGGTTTGCGCTATTAAGTGCATAGATATCAAGATTTGCACTAAAATTAACATCTAGTTTATCTTGTATAATAGGGACAGAGCCGTTTACGGAGATAGGAGAAAGCTTAAGATCATCTGCAGCAAAATTATAGGATGTGCTAAAGTTGAGGTTATTTATGAGTTTTATTTTACGTGGCTCTGTATCAGTACTATCCTTACTTTTTACTTTTGCCTCTAAGGTATTTGCAAGACTAAAGGAGACAGCATTAGAAACTCTATTACTAGGAGCACCAAAGAAGCCACCTTCAAATCTTGAGTACTCAACTTCTATATTTTGAGGATCTGTAACATCATTAGGATCAGGTCTTGTAAAGGTCTCATAAAATTGATCAAAAGCTGGAGTATAAGACCAGCTTAATGCTGGTCGTACTACATGTCTTATTGTTTGAATTTTACTTGTCTCTTTAAAATTAAAAGTCCCATAAACAGTAGTACCTAGACTTAGGCCACCTCTATAAGTACGGTAAGCATCAAATCCGTTTACAGTATCGCGTACAACGGTATTAGTTTCTTCATCAAAACGTTGATCTATTGTCTTAAATACCCAGCTTTCTTCAAGGCTACCATTTACAGATGCACTTATAAAATTAAACAATTTAAAATTTGTAGAAATAGGGACGCTGTGTCTTATTCCTGTCTCTGCACCTTCAAACATTGCAGCCGTAAAAAACTCATCATCATTGGTTCTAAAACGGTTATCTGCGCGCAAGGCATAGCTTAAGTTTACGTTTTTAATAAGTCCCTTTTTTGATCCTGTTTTTCCAGCAAATGGATAAATTCTGTCCACATTGAGCTGTGTAGTAGGTAATGACATGGTAATTTGCTCTGTGCGCGAGTTTTGGCTATGAGTTGCTGCTACAGTAAGATTTACCGGTACAGTACCAGGAAATGTACGTGAGTATGAAACCGAGGAGCTAAAGTTATTATTTAAGAAATTACCTGTGTTTGCTTGGTTAAGCGATTGTCTAAAAAAGTCACTACTTCCTAGGTTTACAGAGGCAGAAAATCTACTATTAGGACTAGATTTTGTGTCTTGACTATGATTCCATCGTATATTATAGGTATTAGTCTCTGTAAAGTCTGGTAGACCGCGCTCACTCACAAGTATGCGCTCTGAGTTGAAGCTAAATCTTCCATTAAACTTGTAGCGCACCTTATAATCTGTATCTGCTCTAAAGGCATAACTACCATTTGTATAGTAGTCGCCAGTAAGTGCTAGATTAAAGTACTCACTAAGCGCAAAATAATAACCGCCATTAGTTAATGAATATCCACGCTCTCTTGTTTCTCCTGGGTTAGGCAATATAAATCCAGAGACACTTGTTTCTTTCTCCATAGGGAAAAAAGCAAAAGGTAATCCTATAGGTGTAGGAACATCTGCGATGTACATATTAGTAAGTCCCGCCACTAGTTTCTTACCAGGTACAAACTTCACTTTACGAGCAAGAAAATAATATTCTGGATTATCTAAATCCTTAGAGGTTGAAATTTTCACATTGCTCATGAAGATTACAGAGTCATTAACTCTTTTACTGCGCTCTGCTTTTAAATTTATTTGCTGTCCACCTGCTTTTTCTACTCGAGAACCATAAATAAGTGCTCGCTGCGTATCAAAATTAAATTTTATAGAATCTGGTTTTACTTCATTAGGACCTTGTACAAAAAACGGAATTTGAGAATAGTTTCCAGTAGAATCTTTTATTCCTCTAGCAAATACTGTGTTAGTTTCATAGTCTAGTATAATTTCTCCTGCATTGATTTTCATGTCCTCATAGACAATCTCTGCTTCATTATAGAGGTATATTTTTTTCTTACGCTGCGATATGCGCTGGTAGTCTGTAGCCTTATATATTACCTTATCTGTAAGGGTTTCTGGCTTTCGTTTTATAGAATCTTGTGCGGTGAGAAGGGTGTCTTCTATAGCAACCACGGTAGGTTTGATAGTGTCAAGTTTAGTAAACCCTTCTGTTGCAGACTGGATGAGGGTAGTGTCCCTAGCTGGTATGCGTCTGGCATCATTCTTGGATGGGAGTTCTTGAGCACTTGCTTTAAGCAATGGTAGCAAGCAAAGAGAGAATACAATAAGAAAGTGTGCAGTTTTTGTTTGCAATGCGATTAGCCTATTTTTGTGCAAATAATGTCCAATTAAAGTCTCAAAATTACGTATATTTTTTTCGGCTTTTGCCTTAGATATGTAATTTTGAAAATAACAAGCATCTAATGGACGTTATCCTAGTTACAACGTTGTTGTAATACGTAACGTTCAAAAGAGTCATATTTGATATAAACGATGTGTAAAAAAAACATTTTTAGTATTTATTTAACAACTATACTAGTTGTAGGGTGCTGTTTTTTAGGCGCTTTCGCGAAAGCGCAATCCAGTACTGCTTCAAAAAAATTTAAAGTCGTTCTTGATGCTGGACATGGAGGAGGCGATAGCGGTAACCGCGGAAACGGCTATTATGAGAAAAATATAGCCCTCAATGTAGTCTTAGCATTAGGAAAAGAATTAGAAAAGCAAGCTGATGTAGAAGTGATTTATACTAGGAAAACAGATGTTTTCTTAGAATTATGGGAACGAGCAGATATTGCAAATAATGCAAATGCAGACTTATTTATAAGTGTACACTGTAATTCACACTCTTCACAAGCAAAAGGAACGGAAACTTTTGTGCTAGGTATAGATGGGAATGCAAAAAATATGGCAATTGCCAAAAAGGAAAACTCTGTAATCTTACTGGAGGAAAATTATGAGAAGCGATATGCAGGTTTTGATCCTAATAGTCCAGAAACGAGTATAGGGCTGGAGCTTATGCAAGAAGAGTATCTTGATCAAAGTATAAGTCTTGCCAGCTTTGTAGAAAATGAATTTACAGGAACTGTAAAGCGCAGTAGTCGTGGTGTAAAACAAGCCATATTCTGGGTACTACATAGATCTGTGATGCCTAGTGTACTTATAGAAACAGGTTTTCTTACTAATAATGAGGAAGGGCGTTTTTTAAACTCAAACGAGGGACAAGATAAAATAGCAAAGGCAATTAGTAAAGCAGTTACTAATTATAAAAAAAGTATCCAGATTAACGAGCGTGTCACGATTACAGATGAGGTGATTGATAACGTAAAAGACCCTGTAGTTGTTTCAAAATCTAATGTGATTGAAGGTGTTACTTTTAAGATTCAACTTGCAGCAAGTAAACGCAAGCTAGAAACAAAATCCTATAATTTTAAAGGACTTACAACTATAAGTCGTTCTAAAGAAGGGCGATTATATAAGTATTATTATGGAGCTAGCTCTGATTATAATCTAGCTCGTGTGCAATTGCAAGAAGCAAAACGTAAGGGCTATAAAGAGGCTTTTATAGTCTCTTTTAATAGGGATAATATTAAAGTGCCGCTCAATCAAGTGTTAAATTAGTCTTATACTAAGCGCTGCTTTTAACAATTGACCTACATTTGTTTAAAACAATAAGCACCCTAATTAATGTCTAAAGAAATAAAAACCGCCATTTTAGTTATCGCAGCATTACTGCTTGTAATTTTTGGCTACAACTACCTCAAGGGCAATAACCTTCTAGACAAGAGTAAAGTACTTTATGCAAAGTATGACAATGTAGAGGGGCTTGCACCTTCTTCACAAGTTACTATTAATGGACTGCCAGTAGGTAGGGTAATGTCTATAGATTTTGCAGATAGCAGCGGTAAACTCGTAGTAAAATTTATTATAGAAAAAGATTTTGAATTTTCAAATAAGAGTCTTGCCAGAGTGTATGGAGGAGGATTAATAGGTGGTAAGTCTCTTGCGATTGTACCGTCTTACGAAAAAGGAAGAAATGCTAAGTCTGGTGACACCTTACCTGGAGAAATGGGTGAGGGAATCATGGAGTTAGTAAATGACCGCCTTACACCGTTACAAAGCCAGGTAGAGAAAGTAATAGGAGATACAGATTCATTACTGGTAAGTGTAAACTCCGTACTAGATAGAGATACAAGGTTTAATTTGAGGGCTGCAATTGCAAATTTTACAACAGCTTCTCAAGATTTAAAAGGAATTTCTAAATCTGTAAACGGATTACTTGCAACAAATCAAGAAAAATTTGACCGTACCATTACTAATCTTGACAAAATGAGTGGAAATTTTGCAACGCTATCTGATTCGTTGTCAAAAATAGAAATGGGCACAATGGTTGCAGATTTAGAAAAAACGATAGCAGATTTTCAAGAATTATCCAATAAATTAAATTCTACTGAAGGAACCATGGGTAAACTTTTGAATGATGACCAACTTTACTTAAATTTGGATCGTACAGCAAACCAGATGGGAGATTTGCTTCAGGACATGAAGCTTAACCCTAAAAGGTATGTACATTTTTCACTCTTCGGGAAAAAGCCGGGAGAGTATACTCCGCCTAAAGATTCGTTACAATAGGCGCGAGCTTAACTAACGAATTTATATGCAGTACGTACAAAACATTATTTTTCTTATTGTCCTAGTTGTAGGAGTTGGTTTTTTTGTAAAAAATATCAAAAAATTACTACGTAATATTAATCTAGGGAAAGACGTAGACCGTTCTGATAACAGGTCATTACGCTGGAAAAACATGGCAAAAATTGCCTTGGGTCAGTATAAAATGGTAAAAAGACCTGTATCTGGGATATTACACGTTGTTGTGTACATAGGCTTTGTGATCATAAATATTGAGGTCTTAGAGATTATTATAGATGGTCTTTTTGGAACCCATAGAATATTTAGTTTTTTAGGAGGAGTATATGATTTCTTAATTGGAAGTTTTGAAATTCTCGCTTTCTTAGTATTAGTAGCGGTAATAATCTTCTGGTTACGCCGTAATGTGATGAATATTAAAAGATTTTTAAGCCCAGAACTTAAAGGATGGCCTAAAGCTGACGGAAATATCATATTATATTTTGAGGTAGTGTTAATGTGTTTGTTTCTTACCATGAATGCTGCAGATTTACAATTGCAGGTTATGGGAGCAACACACTATGCCTCACTAGATGGAAGCATAACGGGAGCCTTCCCTATAAGTAGTTTTATTACACCACTTTTTGAAGGAATGTCTATAAGTACTCTCGTGATTGTAGAGCGCGCTGCGTGGTGGATTCACATTGTGGGTATCTTGATTTTCTTAAATTACCTATATTATTCAAAGCACTTACACATATTACTTGCATTCCCAAATACTTGGTATGCAAAGCTTAAGCCGCAAGGAGAGTTTAATAACCTCAAGGCAGTAACAGATGAGGTAATGCTTATGATGGATCCTACTGCAGATCCATTTGCAGCACCTGCCGAAGGAGCAGAAGAGGTTGAGGTAGGAAAATTTGGTGCTAGTGATGTGTCAGATCTCAACTGGGTACAGCTCATGAATGCCTATAGCTGTACAGAATGTGGTCGCTGTACGAGCGAGTGTCCAGCAAACCAAACAGGTAAAAAGCTGAGCCCTCGTAAGATTATGATGGACACACGTGATCGTCTAGAGGAAGTAGGTAAAAATATAGATGCAAATGATGGCGTATTTGTGATGGATAATAAGCAGTTACTTGATGACTACATTACAAAAGAGGAGCTCTGGGCTTGTACCACTTGTAATGCATGTGTGGAGGCCTGTCCTATAGGTATTGATCCACTTAGTATTATTATAGACATGCGTCGTTACATGGTGATGGAAGAAAGTGCAGCCCCTACAGATTTAAATAATGCGATGACTAATATTGAAAATAACGGAGCTCCATGGCCGTTTAATCAGATGGATAGAGGTAACTGGATTAATGAGGCATAAATATATTATAATTATAGGGCTATTGTTAAATGTTGCTTTCGCGAAAGCGCAATTTCCTACAAAAAATTATAAAGAAGATAGTTTACAATTTAAGATGTATACCCGTCTTTTTATAGGCGAGCAGTTTCAAGTAGATAGCATTACTGTAAAAAAGATATTTTGCGACTATTGTAGTGATAAGCAGATGGACGTACTGCATGAAGAGGCGATGCGGCAATCTATGATAGAGCGCCACAACCCTAGGTATAAAAAGCCAGGAGAGCACAGGATTGCACTATATGTAAGATTTAGTAAAAAAGATTTTAAGAACTTAAACAACAGCCATGAATAAAGAAGACGTAGACAAGATGTTAAGTGAGAAACTAGAGGATGGTGAACACGTAAGTCCAGTACTTCCTGAGGGAGTTAAAAATTACTTAATCGATATAGATGGTACCATTACAGAAGATGTTCCTAACGAGGAGCCAGAACGTATGGGTACTTGTGAGCCTTTTCCAGATGCTCTTAAAACATTGAATAAATGGTATGATGAAGGTCACATTATCTGCTTTTTTACCTCTAGAACAGAAGAACATAGAGCAGTAACTACAGAGTGGCTTAACCGTAATGGGTTTAAATTTCATAGTTTACTCATGGGTAAACCTAGAGGTGGTAATTACCACTGGGTAGATAATCACCTTGTAAAAGCAACTCGATATAAAGGTAAATTTACAGACCTTATAGAGAAGAAAGTAACTATTGAAGTTTTTGAAGACTAATTAAATACGTTTTTTAAGCGGAATATAAGAATATGAGCGAGACACTTAAAGTACCCACTATGGCCGAGTATGTGGCGCTAGGAAAACAACCAGAAGTACTATTTTGGGTAGGTTGTGCAGGAAGTTTTGACGATAGAGCAAAAAAAATAACGAAGGCATTTGCACGTATATTAAATAAGGCAAATGTAGATTTTGCCGTTTTAGGAGCAGAAGAGAGTTGTACTGGAGATCCAGCAAAACGTGCTGGAAATGAGTTTTTATTCCAGATGCAAGCAGTAACAAATATTGAAGTCCTTAATGGATATGAGATAAAAAAGATAGTAACAGCTTGCCCTCACTGTTTTAATACTCTTAAAAATGAATACCCATCATTAGGTGGTAATTATGAAGTAGTGCATCACACACAATTTTTAAAATCATTACTAGATGATGGACGCCTTACCGTAGAAGGTGGCAAATTTAAAGGGAAGCGTATCACATTTCATGATCCTTGTTATTTAGGACGAGCAAATGGTGTTTATGAAGCTCCTAGAGAACTACTGCGCAAGCTAGATGTAGAACTTGTAGAAATGCGTAAGTGTAAGACTAATGGCTTATGCTGTGGTGCTGGAGGAGCTCAAATGTTTAAAGAACCAGAACCAGGGAATAAAGACGTAAATATAGAACGTACAGAACAAGCACTTGAGGTAAAACCAGATATTATTGCAGCTGGTTGTCCATTTTGTAACACAATGATGACAGATGGTGTTAAGAATAAAGAAAAAGAAGGAAGTATAGAAGTAATGGATGTTGCCGAAATGATAGCAACTGCCGAAGAACTATAAAACCTATGGAAGACGGTAAAAAAACTGGACAGAAACCAGATATGTTTGATAAGTTCATTCATGTCATATCAACACCTGGGAGTTTTATACTTTTCATTATTGTTACCAGACTTATATATCGATACATCAAGTACGATAGTTTCAGTTTATTTTAAAGCGGATTAATTTCCGCTTTTATTTTTAAAAAAAGAATAAGAAAATGCTTGTAGATTTTAACTCACTGGATGACTCATCAAGAATCTGGTTATATCAATCTGACCAGAAATTTACAGAAGAGCAAGTAGCTCAGCTAGAAAAAGATCTGTCTACCTTTTTAACAAGTTGGACAGCACACGGAGCAAGTTTAAAAGCGGGTTTTGAGATAAAATATGATCGCTTTATTGTGATAGGTCTAGATCAATCTGAGGCCGCTGCAACAGGATGTTCCATAGACAGCCAAGTACGCTTTATCATTGCACAACAAGAAGAGCTAGGTATAGACTTACTAGATAAAATGAATGTGACGTATTACCAGAATGATCGCATTCATTACAAAACGCTATTAGAGTTTAAGAAAATGATCAAAGATGGCGCTGTTAGTAAAAACACAGTGGTTTTTAATAATCTTGTTGCAAATGTAGGTGAGTATAGAACTAACTGGGAAATCCCTGCGATAGATAGCTGGCATTCTCGTTTCCTCAAGAAAGGAAAATAATGGTATACTCGGGTTCTTAAGATGTTGTTAAGATTTACACGCTTTCGCGAAAGCGTATCTTAAACCCTTTACTTTTATATTAGAATGTAATAAGCGCTATCTAGCGTCGTTATTGCACTCGTTACTACAACTTAAAATTTTGCATTTATGGCGCCTAGACGCATTATCACCATATTATTTTTCTTATTTATAGCTTTCATTTCTCATGCTCAAGAGCGATACCCGCTCTATGCAAATGATATTATTGCCCAGCGCACATGGGTAGATTCTATCTATAAACAAATGACGCCTAAGGAACGCGTGGGACAGTTATTTATGGTCGATGTGTTCTCAAGTGACCCAAAGGCTAAGATTGATAAAATAAAAAAGCTTATTAAAGAGGAGCATATAGGCGGTCTTATTTTTTCTAAGGGTGGCCCTATGCGTCAAGCAAGACTTAATAATGAGTTTCAAGCGCTCTCAAAAACGAAGTTACTTATAGGAATGGATGCAGAGTGGGGACT
>Ga0114955_1000321_pt1 | contig 25671 bp, 20 predicted proteins | sample Porto_5metaG_FD_87302 | JGI IMG/M metagenome (GOLD analysis project Ga0114955, IMG submission 87302) | Marine algal microbial communities from Porto, Portugal - Porto_5 metaG | ecosystem: Host-associated > Algae > Red algae > Unclassified | place: Portugal: Porto | collected 2015-02-02 | reverse complement strand
CTCATTGTTGTTATTGGCAAGATGATTAGTTTTCAGGTGGTATGCTGCTACCTGGTAGACACGGCAATTCCTTAGATTACAGATATGGTTTCCAAGGACAGGAGATGGATAATGAAATTAAGGGAGAAGGGAATTCTTTAAATTTCAAGTTTAGAATGTTGGATACAAGGATAAATAGATTCTTTGCTGTTGATCCACTTGCTGTTGAGTATCCTCATAACTCTCCATATCCTTTATCTGAAAACAGATTAATTGACGGTATAGATTTAGAAGGTTCAGAGTGGGAGGCAACTTGGGTTGCTGATGCGTATTTATGGTGGAAATACGGAAGAGGTAAGAAGAGCAGTAAAGGTGTTACAGGAATGCAGAAGGTTTTGGAAGGCTCTGGATATAAGATGGGTATTGTTAATGTAGGAGCTAACAATATACAGGATCGAAGAATGAGTGAGCAGGAGAAAATATTGATGACATTTGATGGAGTAGCAGATTTGACTGAATATGCAGTTATTGAACCGATGGAAGGTGGAATGGAACTGATTGCCTCTATCCCGGGGGTAGATACTGTTGGGGATCCATTGCTTGCTTTATATTTTGGTGTAAAAGCTTCCAAAACAGGTGATTCTGATGATATTGTAAGCTCGGTATCTTATACGGCCGGAATGTTTATTCCTTTTGCTAGTGGAGGTGTAATTAAGCTTACAGGAAAAGGAGCTGTTCAATTATTAAAAAAGAGTACAAAATATGAATTTAAAATTGTAGGTAGGGTTCGTGATGATATTATGAGTAGTATAGATAATCAGACTTTGAGAAATAGATTTAATGCTCTCTACAGGGATAATCCTAGCGGTTTTGGGAATGGAGGAACAGCTGAAATATTAATCGAAGAAGGTCTCAATGGAAAACATTGGCAGAAAGCTATAAAAGATTGGGATAATTTAAGAAAGTTAATGACGAATTGTGGAGGATGTAATAACTCAAGCAATAATGAAAAATTCTTCAGTGCAAATTTATCTGATGATGATATGAAAATTGCAAACCAACTTTTTCAGGAATTGGATAATGCTATTAAGACCGTAGAAAAAGGAAGTAATTAATATGAAAAAGGGTCAATATCTATTAATCCAATTGGAAAAAGAGTTTTCTCACTTTAACTTTAATCTTGAAAAAGAATATAGTAAGGATTATGTGCCTTATGATGAGTTTTCCGATTTAGATGTTTTTATTCAAGATTTTTTTAGAAACTATAATGAAGATAACACTGAAGAAACAAAAATTGTAGATTCTTTTTTTAAATTTTTAAATAAAATATTTGATATTGAAGATGTAGAAATTGTCAATTTAATTGATGTCACTATATTAGAAAGTCTAATTCAGTTTAAGGAAGGGTATTACATAGCTCAGAAATATATGACCAAAGGTATGTATGAATATTTTCTTGAAGAGTACCCATACAAAGAAAATAAGGATGCTTGGAATACATCTAATTACTATTCGGATGAGGAGTATCAAAGGATTTTAAATCTTCCAGATGTTGAAGATGACTAACTAAAAATGAAAAGCTATCCTAATCGATAGCTTTTTTGTTTTTAAGCATACGCCTTCTTCGCTTTAAAGTCTCTTATGAAGGCATCTATTACATTAAAGAGTTGCGCTTGTTCTTCTTGGGGCATCGTAGCGATGCTCTCGACACGTTCCAAGATACGCTTGTCTTTTACGATAGCATCTGTATTCCCTACGAGGTAATCTAGTGACACATCAAGAGCTAGCGCCATCTTATTTGCAATCTCTACAGAGGGTGTAATCTCGTTACGCTCATACCGTCCTATAACCGCCCCAGAAGTACCTGCAATCTTGCCCAGTTCCTCACGCGACATCTTAAGTTGTTTACGTACTTGTGTGATGATATTCTCATCTTGATCAAGCTCGGATATAAGACGCAGCTGTTCGTAAGCCTCTTTATCTTCTATAACCACTTCTTGAGGCAGTGGCGTATCTCATATTACGATGAGCCAGCTTATCATAAAAAATTATAGCTGCTTTAAAAATAAAAAAAGTATGAGAAAAAGCGCTTAAAGAAAGAAAAAGGTAAATAAGAACACTACACATAATGCGTTATATTTGTTATAAACTACAATTACATGCGCAGTATATACGTCCTATTAATCCTTGCTGGAATTATCACCTTTAGTTCTTGTCGTAATGATTTTGACACGATAGCTAGCACAGGAAATCTTGAGTTTTCTAGAGACACCATTTTTCTAGATACCGTTTTTACAAACATAGGCTCAAGCACGTTTAACCTTAAAGTATATAATCGCAGTAATGAAGCCATAGCTATCCCTAGTGTAAGATTAGGTCGTGGCGAGTCCTCAAATTACAGGCTTAATGTAGACGGAGTGCCTGGAAGAACCTTTGAAAATGTCGAGATTCTTGCCAATGATAGCATCTTTGTTTTTGTAGAAACTACGCTTGACATAAATAATGTAGGCGATGGATCTAATGAGTTTTTGTATACAGATGTTATTGAGTTTAACAGTACCGGGGTATCCCAGCAAGTAAACCTTGTCACCTTGGTAAAGGATGCTATTTTCCTTTTTCCAGAAAGAGATGGTGCTACTGGAATCATAGAAACACTTACTGTAAATAATGTGAATACCTCTCTAGAAGGTCGCTATCTTATGGATGACGAGCTTACTTTTACAAATGACAAGCCTTATGTGATTTATGGATATATGGCAGTAGGAGACCCTAATGGTATAGATGCAAAAACACTTAATATAGAAGCAGGCGCGCGCATACACTTTCATGCAGATAGTGGCTTGCTTATAGCAGATAATGCCTCTTTACAAGTAAACGGGACGCTTAGTACCGATCAAATACTTCTTGAAAATGAAGTGATTTTTGAAAGTGATAGACTTGAGACTGTTTTTTCTGATGTCCCTGGACAATGGGGAACCTTATTACTTACTGATGGAAGTATTAATAACAGTATTAATTATGCAACTATTAAGAACGCAACAGTGGGAATACTCAATGAGTCTAGTGCTAATAACTCAGCTTCTCCAGGCTTAACAATTAGTAATACTCAGATTTACAATGCCTCTGCTGTAGGGTTACTCAATAGATTTTCTGTGGTAGAAGCTTCTAATACTGTGGTTAACAATTGTGGTCAATTTGCTATGCTTATCCAACTAGGCGGTAGTTACAACTTCACACACAGCACCTTTGTAAATTACTGGACGCAGAGTTTCAGAAATACACCCGCAGTATTTATAGACAATACACTTGTTAATGGGGACACTCTTTTAGTAGGCGAACTTGCCCAAGCTAATTTTACAAATTGTATCATATACGGTAATCAAGACGAGGAGCTAGGTTTTAATATAGATGACAGTGCTCCTTTTAACTTCAAGTTTACAAATACTCAGATTCGTTTTGATGATGATTTTGGAGATTTTAATGAGAATCCGTTATTTGATTTTACAAACGTGAGCTTCTATCAAGACATTATAAGAGGTGGAGATCCAGATTTCTTTGAACCTACAGAAAACATGCTCCAAGTAGGAGAAAACACCGCAAGCAACGGTCTCGGACTTCAAAGTGCTTCAAGCCAATTCCCAATAGATATTATAGGCACGAGCCGCACGAGTACTTCAGACTTTGGGGCGTATGAAAGTGTTGTGTTTCCTGAGTAACCTTTTAAACATTACATATTGAAAAAATTAACCCTCCTACTTGCCTTAATTTGCGCGACAGCATCTACTAGCGCTCAAAATGAGCAATTTGACATAAAAACATACGGGGAACAAATAACAAATGGATATGAATTATTTGTAGATAATAATGAGCCTTATCCTATAAGTATTGAGTTATCTTTTGAGCTTACTAATTTAAGAAGTAAAGATATAAACAAGACTATCTATGTAATTCCTGCTCATACAAAAAGGCACCTCACAAATTCACTATCTATCATAAATAAAGGAAAATCCTATAAATACTCTTATAAAACCTCCTTTAATAAAGGTAATCATCATAAAACGTTATATGATGAACATCATATATATGACCTACCATTTAAGAAAGGTGAAGAGTATCTTTTATTTCAAGGGTACAACGGTAAGCAAACGCATCAAAATGAGAGCTCTTTAGACTTCACAATGCCTATAGGAACTCCTATCACTGCCGCAAGAGGAGGTATTGTTGCAAATGTTATTATACATAATAATAAGACTTGCTTTAAAAGAGAATGCCAGCAGTTTAATAATAAAATAACGATCTATCATGATGATGGTACGTTTGCAGATTATGCTCATCTTAAATTTAAAGGATCCTCTCTTAAGAAAGGTGATAGCGTATCACAAGGAGAAATTATAGGATATAGTGGCAATGTGGGGTATAGCAATGGGCCACATCTACACTTTGTAGTCTATAGACAAGAGATAAAAGATATGCATACTATCAAAACCCAATTTAAAATTGGCTCAGGAAATACCGTGGTATCACTCAAAGAAAAAGAGATTTATAACAAAGGCTATTAATTAAATTTTATAGCTTTAACCCTATCAAAAACGCACTATCCGTCCCTCCTATTGCTCCTTGTCCATACACATAATCAAAACGCAATAATCTAAATTTTCCCAAGCCTACATTACCTATACCTACAGTAAACTCTCTGTAAAATGAACTTTCATTAGTGCTTAAAACGTGGGCACCTGCAATGAGGTTAAAGTTAAGTTTGTTTACTAACGGTATTTTACCAAGTATCCATCCTTTAAAATTATGCTCCACGTGACCTTCTACATAACCTTGGTTCGTACTGCGCTCATAATAAGGTAATATATTAAAACGATTGAGGCGTGATGGCTCAAAAAAGAGCGAGCGGTTACCGTTAAAATGCTGTCTATCTACAAAACTTATTCCATCTGCCGTACCTAAAAATGTTCCCACGCGTACGTCATAAGATAATCTGCCTTTATTGCTTACATTAAATTCCTGCTGGAGGATAAGACGTAGTTGGTCAAAATTATAATCATCTATTGAGGCTCCAAAACCTTTTTCATACACTAAGGTAAGCGATGGATATTTTTCTGAGGTTACATTAAATTTCCCGCTAGGATAGCTGTAGTATTTCTGTCCAAAATTTGCCGTCGCACTTAGAAGTAACTTCCCTAAGGAGTGTGCTTCAAAAGCACCATTTTCAGTATCAAAAGGATTAAGCGGGTTATTGCTCGTGTACTCGCGATCATCTACTGGGAAGAATGTTTGATCTGTGGTATTAAATACAGGGTTGCGCTGCTCATAAGCAATAACCGCGTTTGCCTGCAAGCCATTCACTATTTCTTGACCATAATAAAGTTGTGCAAATTCTTTCTCATAGAATTTTGCAAAATTCCTTTCTTGCGTTAGCGTGAGATACGAATTTATAATAGGTCGTATAGGATTTGTATTGTTGATTTGCAAGATATCTACACCTCCGGTGGCGCTTATGGTGGCTCTATTGGTACGATTAAAACGTCTAGTGAAGCCAAATGTATAACGTAAGCGATCTTCTGAGAATCCATAGTTCGCTTTCGCGAAAGCGGAAAGAGATTTAGTATAATCTTCATCACTCCAGCTAGAATAAGTCGCTTGCACAGCTCCATTCCAACCTTGAACGGTGTTAAACTGGATATTCTGAATAGGCGGTGTAATACCTAATCTCCATCTGTTGTAAGTGTCTGTATATGAATATCCAAATACTGGCGAAGTCATTTTAAATCGATTACTACGACCATCTAAAGAATCTAGGTACGTTTTTGATTTTCTTATAACCTGTATACTGTCTTTTTTTACATAGTCATCTATCTCAAGTGACGTTAAAGGCACGGGACGACTGCGCTCCCAGAACACACTATCTTTTTTATTTGCCTGATCTGCAAAAGACAAAATCTCTGCCGAAAAAGAGTCCTTCGTAAACTGAGGAGCAAACTCATAATCAGAATAAGCAGCTGTAAATCTACCATCTCCTTTAAGTCCTAAAAAACCAAAACTAAAGTCAATGACTTGTGAGATTTTTACCCACTGACTCAGTGACTCTTCATATTTGAAATTCTGTTTGAAGTAGAGATTTTCAATAAATGGTACTTGTATGGCACTTCCATCCGTTTGTAAATCGATCCCATAAATTTGCCATGAATCTTCTACAATATAAATAGTCCCAGAAAAAACACCATCATTCTCTCTTCGTGGTATCACCGTTATTTTATTGATAAGTTGGTCGTTTTCAAAAAATGTTCCTTCTAGCTTATACGTATAATAGGAAAACGCATTACTAGCAATAGGAGAAATAATTTGCGTGTTGAGATTTAGGGTGTTTTCATAAAAAACAAAGTTCGCATCACTTGCTGTATTAAAACTAAAACCATTGTCATCTCCACTTACTTTACTTGCTACAATCACTTCGCTAAAATTATCTGGCTGCTGGTATTTTATGTTTGAAATAGTCTCACTTAGGTATATGATACCTGTACGTGTAGAGTCTAGACCACCACCTAAATCTCCTACCTCTTGACCTAAAATTTTATCTGGCGCATCTTTAACTTGCCATAATCCTCTAGAGTAAAAGGATGCTGTATATTCACCTATATTCTGTAAATTCTTTTTTCTTGAGGCTATTGCTCCTTGTATAATGCGATCTGCTGGATTTACACCAGCTTGCACAATTACTTCATCTAGGGATGTAGAGGATTCTTCCATCACTATAGACAATGTCATCTCTTGCGCACTTACCTCCACCTGCTTTATAACAGTACTAAAACCTAAAAATTGAAAAGTAATCGATAACATTTTCCCTTGATCCTCTGCAAATAACTCAAATGAGTAATCTCCATCACCGTTTGTTGTGGTACCACGGTTAGCATTTTCTAGATATACATTTACAAATGGCAGTGCTTCTCCTGTTGTATCTACAACCTTACCCGTAATTTGAGCAGTAGCAGTAAAGAAACCTAATATGATAAGCAAGAGACTAAAAATGTGGCGCATATAATCCTTTTATTAAGAGCAGTTAACGATTACTAAAGATAAGATACTCTTTACAAAGCCATATACGAATCTGGTCTTCATTGTCATTTTTAAGTAAATTTGTTATTTCTGGATGGTCTACAAGTACATTAAAAAATTGCTTAACCTCCGTATCGTCTACTTCAAATCTCTCTTTTATAAAATGGTTGTGATATTCATAAAGACTCTCATAAACCGCAATTTGCTTATCGATTTCTACATAGCGCTTAAGCATTTTAGTACGACCAGTTATGGCATTAATGATAGGGTCCACCTGTAGACTTCCTCCTAACAAACTAAGTAAGTGAATGGCTTTAAAATCACCTGCCGTATGGAGCCTACGCTCATTTGCAGTGGGGATTTTCTGTTCCCCTTGTATGATGCCTACGCTCTGTACTGTTATATCTGGCTGTTCCTTTAATATAACCTCATCTAGTTCATTAGTTTGCAATTCTAGCACAATAGAAAGTAAAGCTTCTGTTGCGAGTCCTTTATAAATGATTACATATTTTTCTTTGGCCGAAACATGAGATACAAGTAATACATCACTCACATCTACTTGTAACCAGAATCTTCCATCCTTATTTGTGGTAGTGCTTAACTGGCTATTAAGATTAGTTACGTGTGCAGCCTCAAGTGAAGCTCCTTCTAGGGTAACCTGCCCTTGTATAGACATCGGGAACTGTGCAATAGCCACCGTATTTACAAGAAATAAAAAAAGAAATATCGTATTACGCATAAATATAATAATATCTAAAAGACGTAATAATAAGCTAGATAGTTGCCTAACAAAGTGTTAAACTAGCTGTTTTTTAACTATTGAAAGATTTCTTTATGCGGTCTAAATTTTTCTTATTGTCACGATCCTTTATAGTCTCTCGCTTGTCATAAGTTTTCTTTCCTTTTGCAAGAGCAATTTCAAGCTTTGCAAATCCTTTATCATTTGTAAATAGACGCAGTGGTACAATGGTAAGTCCAGATTTATTAACCTCGCGTTCCCATTTTTTGAGTTCGCGTTTGTTGAGTAATAATTTACGTTGATTCTTAGGCTGGTGATTAAAATAAGTAGCATGAGAATATTCTTGAACGGTCATATTAATCACAAACATTTCTCCATGATCATTAAACTCGCAAAAACTTTCTGCAATAGAAGCTTTGCCTTCTCTTATGGCTTTTATTTCTGTACCCGCAAGTACAATACCCGCGACAAGCTTATCAAGTAATTCATACTCAAAGCGCGCCCTTCTATTCTTTATGTTAACCGTATTTGACATGATAACAAAGGTACAACGTTGAAAAGAAATCTAACTTGAAAATATTCTTCAAATCAAAAATTTCATCGCTATTGTACTACATCCTTTTTTACAACAAAGAGATTGTACTTTTGCACAAACTATTATACATCCTTGTAAGATGTACTCATTTACAACGACCACGTTTTACAGAAAACCTTTTTTATGTTTCGATCTCTTTCGGTGATTATAGTATTATTAATAATTACCAGTTGTTCTCAAAAGAAACCCACTGCACAAACTATAGTGGATAAGGCTATAGAAGTCGCTGGTGGAAACACTATTGCAAATACAAGCATGCATTTCAAGTTTAGAGATCTGTACTACAGAGCTACACGACACGATGGGTTACGTACTTTAGAACGATGCACAGATGCTGCATGCCAGGTACAGCAGGACGTTATAAAAGCTAATGGTGAATTTATACGCTTTCGCGAAAGCGCGCCAACCCTAGTACCAGATAGTATGAAAGTACGGTATGCAAACAGCGTAAACTCTGTGCATTACTTTTCTGTTCTTCCCTATGGATTAAATGATCTGGCGGTGACTAAAAAGCTAGTAGATGAAGTTACTGTAAAAGGGAAGCCTTACTATCGCATTCTAGTAACGTTTGCTCAAGATGGCGGTGGGCAAGATTTTCAAGACGAGTATATGTACTGGATTCATAAAGAAAACTATACAGTAGATTATCTGGCTTATAATTATCAAACTTCTGAGGGTGGTACTCGCTTTAGAGAGGCTTATAATGAGCGTATTATTGAAGGTGTACGATTTGTAGATTATCGTAATTATAAACCAGATGAGCAATTTCCAGCGCTTACAACTTTAGACAATCTCTTTGAAAGTGACAAGCTCCATCTTTTGAGCAAGATTGAACTTGAGAATATTACTGTTACAGCCTGTGTAGATAATTGCTAGTCTACAACGATAGCTGCATTTTTAGTGTCTATCACCTCTCCTGTTTCATCATTTACAACAAGTTGTACATGATACAGGTGGAAATACTCCGACTCATCAATATCCTTAAAATAGGTTGTTCCTAGTGCTACGTTTGCAGCATTAGGCGTGGTATTACTGTGTCCCACCACCACAATATTTTTACCCCTAGTAGCTAGTTCAAAATCTTCTGAAAATAACTCAGAAGGATTATAGATTTGTATCTCTACATTGTTTGCTAGAGCGGTAGGCGTTGCTGTACGCATCGTACGTATGTAATCTGTTGAGTAAACGGCATCAATATCTTTATCTGAAAAATAAGCTTTCCAGCGCTCTGCTCTTTCTTCTCCTTCTGTGGTTAGGTCTGGATTACGGTTACTAGCATCACTCAAATCTTTTTCTGCATGGCGAATAAAGTAATAGTTTGTCGTAATCGTGTTAGAAGGAGATTCCTTCTTTTTCTGACCATCACAGCTTAAGGTTGTTGCAGTAACAACAAAGAGAAACAATAGAATGCGCATCATTTTATGAAATTTTATACTCAAAGATACATTTTTTGTAAGGTCTACTATAAATTACAGACTCATATAGTGTCTTTCAATGTATTTTGAGTACGAAAGATAAATCTGCTATGAAAAAGCAAAATCCGCTTCCATTATTGGGAGCGGATTTTGTAATTACAATAGCTCGTAAATCGCCTAAATAGTCCGCATTAAAAACCACAACTTATGTTGTGGTTTTTAATCATTTTTTTACATCAAATAATACTGTACTAGCTCATAAGAAATTATTACAGATGCGATATAAAATCCTAACAGTAAGTCACTTCCTTGCCGTTGATCCTGTAACAGCGTTGTGTGCCTTTATTTTTTATAATATCTATTTTTAATGATGCGTTGATATTACAAAATATACACTAAAAAGCTACAACTATAAATCTTCTGTATTTTCTGTTTCCTCTGCAGCTGGAGTATCATCTTCGGCTGCTTTCTGGCTTTCTGTAATTGCTGTTTTAAGCTTACGCAACTTAGATTTCCATAGATTAAGATCTTCCTTGTGGCGAGCAATATTCTTGTGAACCTCTGCTACCATAGGGTTATCATCTGGTACATGCTGGAAAAAACCTAGATTGTTCTCTAGCTGATTAATCTCTGCTTTTACCTCATCTATCTTCTTACGTATGAAGAAGCGTTCTCTCTCTATAGCTCTGTCGTCATCACCATCCACCATAATACTCATACGGTTCTCATACTTGATAAGCTCTGCCTCTTTTTTATCAATATCTAGTTGTTTAAAAAGACCATCTAACACTTTATTAAAGTCTTGATCTATATGCTTCTTTGCATAAGGGACACGACCTATAGCCTTCCAGTCTTCTATAAAATCTTTTATAGCTGCAAGATCTACAGTACGGTCACCCGTCATCTTTGCATCCTTAATGGTTTTCATTAAAGCCTGTTTCTTATCAAGATTTTCTTGTTCACCAGCATTTGCCTGTTTCTTAGAATCCTTCATGCGATCAAAAAAGTGATTACATGCAGCTTTAAATTCTTTCCAGACTTTATCACTATCCTTACGAGGTACGTGACCTACCTTTTTCCAGTCTGCTTGTATGCGCTTCATCACATCTAGCGTTCCAGGTATGTCATCACTATCTTTATGCTCTTGTGCGATTTTTACAAGTGCTTGTTTCTTTTCAAGATTATCGTACTGCTCTTTCTTTTGAGACTTGTAAAAATCATTCTTTTTGTGGTTAAATAATTTTGTTGCCTCTTTAAAAGATGCCCAAGTTTCTTCATTATTTTCTTTAGGCACTTTTCCAGCCTTGAAAAACTCATCACGTAGCGCTTCTATCTTTTTGATTTTATCTTGCACCGTCTTATGCGCCTTAATATCATCTTGAGCTACCTCTTTTATTTTTGCAATAATCTCATTTTTCTGTTCAAGATTTTGAATCCACAGCGCCTCAACTTCCTTTTGCTTCTCATCACGTGCATCATGTATCTTTTTTGTTGCTACGCTAAATTTGTCCCAGATCTCATCACTATACTCGCGGGCAACAGGACCTATCTCCTCTTTCCACATACGGTGTAGTAATTGTAATTCTTTAAAAGCCTTATTAATGTTAGTCTCTGCTCCTAGCTCCTCTGCTCTTTCTATAAGAAGTAGTTTCTTATCTAGATTTTCTTTAAAGTGCTTATCACGGAAATCGCGATTTAAATGCAGTAATTCATAAAATGCATCAATATGGAAGTAATAATCATTCCACACAAGATTATAACGATCACGCGGTATGTTACCCGCATTATTCCATCGTTCTTGTATATCTTTAAATTTATTGAAGGTACTATTTACACTCTCTGCACCACCTAGTTCGTTGCGCAATGCCTTAACTTCTTCTATGAGTGCCTGACGCTCTCTAAGGTTTGCATTTTGATCTTTACGTTTGCGCTCATAAAATTCTTGGCGTTTATTACGATATTCATAATACACCTCATTGAATTCCTTTTTAAGTGGAGAGAAAAATCTAAAATCAATAATATTTCCTCCTTCTGCTAGGAAGGCTTGTTTAGCTTCTTCTTGTGCAGCATCAAACTGAGCGTTAATCAAGGTATTTATTTCTTCTACCTGATCCTTTATATCTGTGACTCTCTCATTCTTTAAGAGTAATTGTAACGCTACAATTAACTCTTCTTTTGAAAGAACTGTATAATCTTTTTTTGGTATTTCCTTTTTTTCTACAGCCGCTTCCTCAGTAACTGCTGTAGTTTCTTCTGTCGGATTTTCTGTTGTGGTAGCAGTAGCTTCACTTGCTTGCTCATTAGATACCTCAGCATCATTTGCTTCGGCAGCGAGTGCTTCTATTTCTGCATTCATCGTGCGATCTTCGGCGGGAGCAGTTTCTTCTAGTTGCTCTTCAATACTTGGATCTTGGGGTTTCTTCTCTTCAGACATTTCTTTCAATGTTAGGGTTCTATATGATTATAGGTAAATATACTATTTAGTAAGCACATATAAGCAATATGCCCTTCACTAGCTGTTCCATATAGACCAAGAGGCTTCTGCCTGCAGTTCTAACATGCGTAAACCATTAATAATTGTTGCTCCTTGCTCCTTTGCTTTTCTCAAGAAAGAAGTCTCAGCTGGATTATAAATCAAGTCAAACGCAACATGCGTGACATTTAAATAAGAATAGGGAATATCTGGAGCTTCTTCTACCTCTGGATAAGTACCTAATGGCGTAGTATTTACTATAAAAGTATGATCCTCTATAAGCGCTCTATCTAGTTCTTCATAACTTATTGCGGTTGCTGTTCGCTTTCGCGAAACAAAGGTGCATTGTACCTCAAGCTGTTTCATTGCATAATGAACAGCTTTAGAAGCTCCTCCTGTACCTAAAATAAGACATTTTAAATCCCTACTACTGAAATCTGGTGTTCCAAAATTTTTAAAAAGTGAATCACCAAATTTTTCTAGCAATGTGTCCCTGAAACCAATAAAATCAGTATTATAACCTGTTAAAGTGCCATCTTGTTGAACTTTAATCGTATTTACAGCTCCAATGGCTTTGGCATCTGCATGGAGATTATTTACGAGTGGTATAACATCTTGCTTATAAGGGATGGTTACACTATACCCTTTCGCGTAAGCGGGATCAAGTAAATCCTTTAAGGCACCTATATTTGATATATCAAAATTCACATACGTTGCGGCAATACCGAGGTTCTCAAACTTACTATTAAAGTATCCTCTGGAAAAGGAGTAATCTATATTTTTACCTATCAATCCGTACTTAGTTACGGGCTCTTGTTTTTGTTCCATATTTACCTAATGCTACGACCACAAAGATACCCGCAAGTATAAAGAATGCTGCAAGCACGTTTTCTATATTAATATCTGTAGGCATATACCGATCATAATTATCGAGTATTGGGCTGCCATTTCTATCTGTTATAATGTCTCCTAATAAATTTCTTTTAAACACTTCCAGCTTCCAGGGCCATACAACGCCAAGAGAGCCTATAATAAAACCTAATATTGCTGCATTAGTTGCCCATCTAAAGTTTTTAAGTAAGTAACTTAAAAAATGTGATAACGTCACTAAGCCTGTAAGAGACCCAATAGAAAAAACTACAAGCACCGTAAGTAATCTCATGTGTGCTGGATCATCTACAAATGAAAAATCACCTCCTACCACGCTCGTCATAGTTACAAATAATGCATTAACAGCATCTACAAGGAGAAGCACATAATTACCTAAAAGTATAAGTATAAATGACCCAGAAAGACCTGGTAAGGTCATACCTGAAACGCCTATAATGCCACATAAAAACACAAACACCAGGTTATCATTTTCTTGAGCAGGTTCCATAAGACTAATGGCTACACCAATAACAATACCTGAAACAAGCATGATAATATTGCGCCTTGTCCACTCTTCAAAATCTTTGGCAATATAATAAACAGAACCTATAATCATCCCAAAAAAAGCACTCCAAACGAGTAATGGATAATGACGAATAGCCATATCAAGCAACAGCGACACACTAAAATAACTAACCAGCATACCTAGAATAAGTAGGCCTAAGAACTTACCATTTATATATCTCCAAAAGCTTTTAAAACGGCCACCAAAAAGCAATCGTAATGCCTTACCGTTTACCTTTTGTAGGGAATAAATAAACTCTTCATAAAAACCAGCTACATACGCCACCACACCTCCAGAAACTCCCGGCACCTTGTTTGCCGCTCCCATTGCCAGCCCCTTGAGGACTAACCAGACTTTATCAGATAGTGATCTAGTCTCAGTCTGCATGTACATTTTTTTTAACTGCAGCTCTTTCTAATAGTAAAATAAGCGCAAAACCAATGATAGCAAAACATACAGCATATACTACTTGAGGATTTCCATCAAACGAGGATGGTAAAATACTTACCGCCTCTACAGGAACCTCTTCTCCATGCCTATCTATACGAGTGGTTAGTATTTGCTTCCAAGGCCATATTTTATTGAGCGAACCAATCATAAAGCCAGTGAGCACAGCTAAAGTGATTTGCTTTTTGTGTTGAAACATCCATTTGAGAACTTTTGAAAATAACTTGAGCCCAACAATACAACCTATTCCAAAAAGAAATATTCTAAATATTGCAGCTCTAAGCAATGCCCAGTCTCTTGCTAATAAGGCATCTTGAGCATCTGTTATCGTGCCTAGCACCATTCCATACGAACCTAAGAGAACCAATATAAATGAACCAGAAACTCCAGGAAGTATCATTGCGATGATAGCTATACAGCCAGAAATAAAATAAAACCACCATACATTTGGCGCCTCAGAAGGTACTGCAATCGTAATAAAATAAGCTATAGCTATACCAAGAATTAATGCTATAATTACTGTGGGATTCCACTTAGTGATTTGTTTACCTATGTATAAAATACTGGCGAGTACTAAGCCAAAAAAGAATGACCATACCATTATAGGATACACTTCTAATAAGTATTTAAAAACGCGTGCTAGAGATAAGATACTGATAGCAACACCTAGAAAAAGGCTTCCTAAGAATTTAAGATTATACTGATCGATAGCAGCTTTAACACCTTCTTTCTTCCACACTTTAAGAATACCAAAGTCAAGCTTATCAATTGTTTCAATAAGTTCTTGATAAATCCCAGATATAAATGCTATTGTTCCTCCAGACACTCCTGGAACAACATCTGCCGCGCCCATTGCCATTCCTTTAAGAATTACAAGTATATAGGAAGCTGATGGTTTAGGCATAGGGATCATTTTATCACGTCTGGCTAAAATACTAGCTTTCACGGTAAGCACCTACATTTAGGCAAAAATTTAGAATAGTATTAACCTAAGAATTGTTGCACTAGCTCTCGCACTTCCTTCTTGCTTGCTGCGTAAGGGAATAGCTCTTCTAGAATTATAGAAAACTCTGGTTCTTTTTTTAAGCCATTTAATAGAAAGTAGCGTCCTTGGATATCATTACCATTACTGTAGTTGAGTCCTGCTAGCCTAAAAGCGATTTCTGCACTTTCTGGATAGAATTCAATAGCCTGGGTCAGGTTTGTTATTGCTGCATCCGGCTCTCCTAATTGCACAAGAATATCACTTCTCTGTAACCAAGTTTCAAGCTCATAATTACCCAGTTCTAGTGTACGACGGTAACCTTCCTCTGCTGCTTCAAGAAACTTGAGCTTGTGATTAATAGTGGCATAACGCTTCCAGTACAGTACGTTATCACTATCAATATTTATTGCTTTATTTATAAAAAATAATGCTTTTTGATAATCTAGCCTTTTTTCATAAAAATCTGTAATTGCCATCCACCCATTATCTAATAATGGATCTTCATGTACACAACGCTCAAAATGCTTTATCGCAAGCTCATCACTTCCTAGTTTATCATAGCATTTACCCATACGCAGTAATGCAAAAGAGGTAGGGTCTTCTAGTTCTAAAGTTATTTGATAATTTTCAAGGGCCTCATTATATCTGCCTAGCTTTTCGAGTACTTTTCCTTTTTCAAGATAAGCACCTACAAAGCGATCATCACTGATGATTGCAAAGTCATAAGACGACAATGCCTTTTCATAATTTTTAAGTCCAAAATATTGCTTCCCTATTTGATGCCACGCTACTTCACAGTAAGGATTATTATCTAAAAACATATTTAAAAAATCTATCGCTCCTTCATGTTCTTCAAGAAAATCAAAGCAATACATCACATTATATAGCGCACTATAATCTTGATCATCTACCTCAAGACACTTCATGAAGTTAAGCTTTGCATTCTGGAAATCTTCAAGAAATAGATACTCCATCCCTATGAGAGAATATACATCTGCAGGGTCATCGGTAAGATCTACGGCCTGTTCAAGCAGGTGGATTGCCTTTTCATGGTCATCCTGCTTGCTATGAATATTTGCTTTTTGAATATAAACTTCTTCGTTATGAGGATCTAGTAAATGTAGCTCCGTGAGAATAGCGTCTGCTTTTTCAAATTTATTTTCAAAAATAAATAGTTCGGCTTTAAAAAGTCTCAAATTTGACGAGGTAGGATGCTGGTCTAGACCTAGCTTAACTGCTTTTCGCGCAAGCGCAATCTTACCACTTTCAATATAGTGATTTGCAATATTCTCAAACTCCTCAGAATCAAAGAAAACCACGTCATTGGTCTTTAACATAGACTCAAAGCGCGTGAGTGATATTCTATTTTCTTCTGGTCCAAAATCCATAAACGACATTTTTGAGTTACCCTTTATATAAATGTAATCATACTTAACAGTGCTACTAGAAAACTAAGACTTAGTTGTCAACATAATAATGAACAGCCAATAATCGCGCCAAATATTATGAGCGACAACACGCGGCTTACAGCACTACATATCAATTATTTACACAATAATTGAATGTCAAATTATCAGTAAGCGATACTTATTGAAAAATTAGCTACTTTCGGAGTTATAAAAATTAGAACAAGGTCTCATGAACAACGTATTTTACAAAAAAAGTCAGCCCTTTAATTTAATTATAGTACTAAGTATAGTCTCCATTGCGGTAATCACTATTTGGGCTATCAAGGAATATCTGCATACTGGCATCATTTCATACAATCCCATTGCTTACAATATTTTATTTCTTGTACTTCTATTGTTATTCTACAAGCTTACTATCACCATCACTCATCAATTTGCAGAAGTAAGCTTTGGAGTAGGTATTCTTTACAGAAAAATTCCAATACATGCATTAGATATTGCTACGGCTAGGACTATCAACGTAGCCTGGTACTATGGTGTAGGTATAAGATTAACTCCAGAAGGTACTTTATTCAACACTGGTATAGGAAATAATCTTCATATTAAAACCAAGAATAATAGGAGTTCATTTTTTGTAAGTACTACGGAAGATCAAGCTGTAGTAAACGCAATAAAAGAAGCTCAAAATGCTAGTAATACTTAGACTTCCCTAGGTATGCTTTGATAATTTCATTCCAGTCCTCACTTATGCGTACTGCTGTAGTGTAAGGAATTTCATAAAGTGCATCATAGTCTGTGTATCCAGTTTTGAGAAGTTCCTCAAGGTAAAATAAGGCAGCATTTACGTCTCCTTCTCTAGCACTAAGAATTATGGTCTGGATGAAGGCATCCTGATTGTCTGGGTTTACAAGAGACCTCAATACATTTGCAAATAATAGCTGAGATACCTTAGTTTCTTTACGTAATAATATTTTATACTGTGCCTCTACCTCAGATTGTACAAATCGTTTTAAACGCAAAGCAGATTTGCGTTTTATAATTGAACTTGCAGCACTATCTATTTGAATATCTAGATCATCCATCTGGTAGCTCCACCATCCTAAATTATCAAAATAACTGTTATTCATATCCTCTCGGATATTATATTGAAAATCTTCTGCAAGTAAGTCTTCTGCATAACTAAACATCGCATAAATGTCTCGTTCTGATCTATAATTTTTAAGACGTTTTATAGCTACTAGAAGTTTTTTCTGCTCATCGATATCGAGTCGTTTTTTATACTTATCCTTAAGAGAAGCTACAAAATCATAAGCTCGTAATCCGTCCTGCTTGCGATACATACTAGTACCAAAGGCTATGTCACTGTTATAATAGGAAATGAGTTTCTCCTCACTCGTAGTATCATTTATTAAAATAGCGGTAAGTGCCTCTGCCACATATCCCGCACTAGGCCAGTCTTCACCATCATAAGTATGATAGCTTACTAAATTCTTTCTCAACCCGTAGTTACGACTGTAAGATCTTAACTTAAAATACTGGCTTCCTTCATCTGGTGAAAGCAGTGCTATTTTAAGATCCTTGTTGTTACGCAAGCTTTTTTTCTCAATAAACGCATCACCTATGGCTATTGCTCCATAAACAGACACTTCTTTTTGAGCTTGAGATGTAATAATCAAACCGCCTTTACCATACCCAGATAAAATCACTAGTTCACTATTAACTCCGTAAGACTGGGATATCTTTCTTATAAAATTGCTGCTCTGATTGATAGCTGTAGAGAGTGTGTCACTTAGCGCATAATTAGGGCTTACCACAATACTTTCTGTAAGTGCTGCGCCTATAGAAAATTGCTGTACGGCACTTGCACCTCGACCCAGCTCATCATAAATTACCACTAGAGGATGCGTTCCCGTCTCCGTGTAACTAGCAGGTAAGAATAAAGAGAAACTACCTGGCGATCCTTCTAGAATTACTTCGGGAATAACCACCCCTTTTACAAGATTAGATTGTGCTACAGCAAATGACGATATGAAGAAGAAAAAATAAAAGTAACGCATAGTTTTTTTATGAGTCTTGCAGGTATCAAAAACCATGCACAAAATAAAGGTAGCACAAAACAAGATTTTTTCAATAGTATTTAAACAATATTTATTTCTGTATTTTTAAATTACTAAAGTTATCTAGATGAAATACAAAATACTAGCTATAGGTGTTTTATTACTCGCTTTCGCGAAAGCGTTATCACCTCAACTACATGCTCAAGAGTACTTTACAGGAAAGTATGCTCCTTTTGATACTACGATCCCATCTCCTGCGCAATTTTTAGGCTATAAGATAGGAGAACAGCACACGCGACACGATCAAATAGTTTCCTACTTTGAGAAACTTGCCGAAATATCGCCTAGAGCAACGATACTTGAGTACGGAAAAACTCACGAAAACCGTAAACTTGTGATGCTTACCATCTCAAACAAAAATAACCAAGCAAACCTAACTACCCTTAAAAAGCAACACCTCGCCTTTGTAGATGCCAAGCAACAAGCATCAAATTATAATGACGTACCCGTTTTTATACAACTAGGTTATAATGTGCATGGAAATGAGCCATCTAGCTCTGAAGCAGCATTGCTTACCGCCTACACCCTAGTTGCATCGCAGCACCCAGAAATAGAAACATATAGAGATAACAGTGTCATATTTATAGATCCTACTATAAATCCAGATGGTCGCGATCGCCATACACAATGGGCAAACAGCTACAAAGGCAGTCCGCTGGTGTCTGATAATATAGACGCAGAGCATACAGAAATGTGGCCACGCGGTCGTACAAATCATTATTGGTTTGACTTAAACCGTGACTGGCTACTTGCCATAAATCCAGAAAGCCGTGGTAAACTAGATTGGTATCACGAGTGGTACCCAAATGTAGTAACAGATTTTCATGAGATGGGCACAAACAGTAGCCACTTTTTTGAGCCTATGTTACCTATAGGAAGCATAGATCCTATAATGCCTAAGGAAAATTATGAAAACCTTAATAATCTTTTTGCTCCTTACTTCTCTAGCGCGCTAGATGAGATAGGTAGCTTTTATTTTACAAAGGAATCTTTTGACGGTACGTATCCAGGTTATGGATCTTCATACCCAGATTTACAAGGAGCCCTCGCTTTATTATTTGAACAAGCAAGTAGCCGTGGGCATTTGCAGGACACAGATTTTGGCACCATCAGTTTTCCATTTACGATAAGAAATCAGTACACCTCTGGGATGGCAACTGTAAAAGCTGCAGTAGAGAACAAAGCGACCCTGCGCAAATACCAGCAAGATTTTTTTAAGTCCGCTTTTGCAAAAGCAACAACAGATCAAGCTGCCGCTTATGAATTTGGTGACCCTTATGATGCAAATAGAACAAAAGCTTTTATAGACAAGCTCCTTAAACATCGCATTAAGTTGTATGATAAAGGAAATGGCCGTTACATAGTCCCTATGCAACAAGCACAAAAAAGAATGGTACAGTCCTTCTTTGAAACCTATAAAACTTATAGAGACAGTGTCTATTATGATGCAAGTGCATGGTCTGTGGGTAACTTCTATAATATGCGTTACAAGGGATTAACTAGCAAGCCCACTTTAGGTAAAGAAGTAACCGCTACAGATAACCTAGTTCAAGTAGAAGCGGTAGCACAAACTGAGTATGCCTACCTCATCGACTATGATGATTATAATACTCCTGCACTTCTTGCCTATTTACAGCGTGAAGGTCTTATAGTGGCAACGGCTTTCAAACCTTTTACGGCCAAAACTACAAGCGGTAACCATGACTTTAATTACGGGACGATTATGCTACCCGTAAGTCGTCAAAACAAAGATGTTAATGAGGTTTTTAAAATTATAACTGCGGCACAACAGCAATTTCAAGTTCCCATTTATGCGGCAAATACTGGCTTTAGCGCCAAAGGAATAGACTTAGGAAGTCAGAACTTCCGTAAAGTAGATATGCCAAAAGCGCTTATGATTATAGGAGATGGCACAAGCTCCTACGAAGCGGGTGAAGTCTGGCATTTACTGGATACACGCGTTCACATGCCTATCACAAAAGTGATGAGCAACAACCTTAATAGGGTAGACTTAAGCAAGTATAATACGGTAGTTATGGTCTCTGGTAATTATAATAATATGTCAAAGAAATTTAAAGAAAACCTCGCTTCATGGATTACACAAGGAAACACCCTTATTACTTCTGGAACTGCCAGCAGCTGGGCTATCCAATCAAAAATAGCTACAGGTAAACTTACTAAAGGAGCCAAGAAAGATTCTACAGCTAATCAAGAGCGTAAGCCTTATGTAAACCAAGGTCCTAATCGCGGGAAGGAACGTCTAGGTGGGGCTATTTTTGAAGTAGATCTAGATCTTACTCATCCGCTAGCCTTTGGGTATCGTCATGATAAATTGCCTGTCTATAAAAATAATAACGTATGGTTACAGCCTAGCAATAACGAGTATAACACTGTTGCACAATATTCGGGGTCGCCACATATTGATGGTTATATATCAGATAGAAACCTTAATGAGTTTATGAAAAAAAGCGCCTCTATCGTGGTCTCTCCTAAAGGAAGAGGACGCGTAGTGATGTTTGCAGATAATCCTAATTTTAGAGGAAGCTGGTATGGAACTAATAAATTGTTCTTAAACGCAATTTTCTTTGGCAGTTTGATTGATTAACTTTTGCGTGGCGCTTTTTGTTTAGTACATATCTCTTTATGTTTTACCACGCTTCCGCAAAAGCTAGATTTTAAAAACCGTCATTATATGTTACCATAAAGGTTAAATTAACAGTACTCTTACAAAAAATTAACATTCTCATACGCAACCTTTTATATAGATTTGCATCTATATTTTATAACTAACATTTTTTAAGATGCAAGTAGAAATAAAAAATAAACCGATCTTAATTGTTTCAGTAATTGTCCTCTCAGTATGTGCATTATTTTTCTTCTTTTTATAAGCAAATGAGGCAACTACTTAACTAACATAAAAATGCCCAATACTCTTCGAGTATTGGGCATTTTTGGTAGTAACCGTGAGTACTTATGATCTCACTAGTTTTTTATACTTAATACGCTTAGGCATTAAATCTCCACCTAATCTCTTTTTCTTGTTCTCCTCATATTCTGAGAAACCTCCTTCAAAGAAATACACTTGGCTATCTCCCTCAAAAGCGAGTATGTGTGTACATATACGGTCTAAGAACCAGCGGTCGTGACTAATTACTACGGCACAACCAGCAAAATTTTCTAATCCTTCTTCTAGCGCTCTTAATGTGTTTACATCAAGGTCGTTTGTAGGCTCATCCAGTAATAACACGTTTCCTTCTTCTCTTAATGTCATTGCAAGGTGTAAGCGATTGCGTTCTCCACCAGAAAGTGTAGCTACCTTTTTATTTTGCTCACTTCCTGAGAAGTTAAACCTACTTAAATACGCTCTAGAATTTACTTCCTTCCCTCCCATCATGACAAGCTCTTGCTCGTCTGAGAAGTTTTGCCAGATGGTTTTATCTGGATCTATATTACTATGACTTTGATCTACATAAGCAATCTGCGCGGTGTCACCTACTGTAAATGTTCCTTTATCTGAAGCCTCTTCACCCATGATCATTTTAAAGATGGTAGTCTTACCAGCTCCGTTAGGTCCTATTACTCCTACGATACCAGCTTGTGGTAAACTGAAGTTTAAATCTTCATACAGTAATTTATCACCAAAAGCTTTACTCACTCCAGATGCTTCAATCACATTTGTACCAAGACGTGGCCCATTAGGGATGTAGATTTCTACTTTTTCATCTACTTGCTTCTGGTCTTGACTCATCATTTTGTCATAGTTCTGTAAACGCGCTTTTTGTTTAGTCTGGCGACCTTTTGCTCCTTGACGTACCCAGTCAAGCTCACGCTCTAACGTTTTTTGACGTTTTGAAGCTGTTTTACTTTCTTGTGCCATACGCTTAGACTTTTGATCTAGCCAAGAAGAGTAATTTCCTTTCCAAGGAATCCCTTCTCCTCTATCTAGTTCAAGAATCCATCCTGCTACGTTATCAAGGAAATAACGGTCGTGCGTTACTGCAATCACCGTTCCTTTGTATTGCGCTAGGTGATGTTCTAACCAGTGTACAGACTCTGCATCAAGGTGGTTAGTAGGCTCATCTAGTAATAATACATCTGGCTCTTGTAATAATAATCTACATAAAGCAACGCGACGCTTCTCTCCTCCAGAAAGTACACCCACTTTTTGATCTGCAGGAGGCGTACGTAGTGCATCCATTGCAATCTCAAGTTTTGTATCTAGTTCCCATGCTCCACGTGCATCTATCTCATCTTGTAAGACAGCCTGGCGTGCCATGAGTTTATCCATCTTATCGGCGTCAGAGTATACTTCTTCTAGTCCAAAAGAGTCATTAATCTTATTGTACTCATCAAGAATAGCAACCGTTTCGGCAGCTCCTTCTTTTACAATCTCAAGTACTGTTTTTTCTGGATCAAGTTGAGGCTCTTGCTCAAGGTATCCTACAGAAAATTCTTTATCTGAAGTTACGTCTCCTTGAAAGTTGGTATCTAATCCTGCGATGATTTTCATCAAGGTAGATTTACCCGAACCGTTAAGACCTAAGATTCCAATTTTTGCTCCGTAAAAAAAGCTTAAATAGATTTTCTTAAGTACTGGTGTTTGTGCGCCTGGAAAGGTTTTTGTAACCCCAGACATTGTAAATATTATTTTTTTATCGTCGCTCATAGTTTGGCTTTAGGCTAGTTGTTTTTGAATATGGTTACGCTTTCGCGAAAGCGGAATGCAAAAATACAAAATCTCCTTACGATTTGTCTTCTAAAACTGCACGCATCGCTTTTGCTTTAAGCAAGCATTCCTCGTACTCACTATCTGGATCTGAGCCCGCGGTGATGGCTCCACCTACGGAGTATGAGATATATTTATTTTCTGCATTGTATAGAATACTACGTATGACCACATTAAAATCAAAATCTCCATCTGGCGTAAAATAACCTACAGCACCACTATACAAACCACGTTTTGACTCTTCTAGTGACTCAATAATTTGCATCGCTCGCAACTTTGGTGCTCCGGTCATACTTCCCATTGGAAAGGTACTTCTAATCGCATCTACCGGAGCAATACCAAGACTAAGCGTCGAGGTTACTGTAGAGATCATTTGGTGCACTTGCTTAAAAGGATAGACTTCGCATAGCTCTTCTACAATTACAGATCCTTTTTGGGCGGTTTTTGATAGGTCATTTCTTACCAAATCTACTATCATGATATTTTCAGAACGCTCTTTTGAGTTTTCTTGTAACGCTTTCGCGAAAGCGGTATCCTCCTTTTCATCTACCCCACGTTTTGCTGTTCCTTTTATGGGCTGTGTGATGATCTTACTTCCTATTTTCTTTATATATCGCTCCGGAGATGCCGAAAGTAAAAACTGATCTTCAAGCTTAAGGAAAGTGCCAAAAGGCGGCGAACTAATCGCATTAAGGCGTTTGTATATTTCTAGAGGATTAATGATTCCGATCGCATAAAACTCTTGACATAGATTTGCCTCATAAATATCACCGCGATAAATATGCTGTAACATGCTACGCACTTTTTCCTTGTAAGCCTCTTTGTGAATCTTAAGTTTTATAGATAATGGATGTGCTTGCGATTTGGTTTCAACAGGTTTGGTGGCAGTTATTTCCTCAAAATCTTCATCTATCTCATCATCTACCATCCCGAGATATAACATCTCAAGTTTGTTTCCTTTAAGTAAGAATAATTTTTTAGGTTGGAAAAAATGAAGGTCTGCAAAGGCTAGCTTATCATCATTTTTTGACGTTAAGCGTTCTGTGTCATTCTTAAGGTCATAACTTAAATAGCCAAATATCCAATCCTTTATCGTACTTTGATACTCCTCCAGCTGATCAAAAGCACCTTGATAATCTGTCTTTAAACTAGTAAAAGCATCTACTGCAAGGATTGCCTCATACTCGGGATAATTCTGGCGTTCATAGCTATTACTATCAAGCCACACGACCTCTTCAAATTGTTGAGACCACGATAATAACTGCTCTTTAAGCACTGTTATATTACTAATAGAAATAATTTTTGAAGTACGATTCATTACCGTAAAAATACGTAAGAATCTGTCGTAATTAAATTGATGTTAAAAAACAATTATTAAGTAATTTGCACATAATCCTACCGACTAAGTAGACTTATAAAAATCTAACAACTAACATACTGATATTATGGTGTCAAAAGCACTACAGACCACTTATAGAGAACGCCTTTTTAGACATCTAGACGGTATTGTGACAGCGCCATCTGCGTTTACACTATATAAAAATGGAGTTACGGACTTTATTTTACAAGAAAAAGAAGTGAGCCTAGCTACGTTGAGTAAGACTTTTAACGTAAACGAAGGCTATTTAAATGTGGCATTACGTGTACTTGCATCTCAAGGATGGATTGAGCAATCTGTGAATAATGAGAGTGATGAAGTGGTTTATAAGACAAACGCATTATCTCTTGTTGCGTTTGCTCTGTTTCCATTATATGAAGATGTGACGGCATTGCAACAGCTTTCTGAGAATTACCATTTCAGAAAATTTGAGGCAGCTCCATTTAAGAAACTCCAAGATATTTTTGAGAAATACAAAGACGCTTATGGCCTCAATTTATCTTCAAATACTCAAGAACGCGAAATTCAAGAGCAGATACTTGCGCATATAGAAGGAAATATTCTAGGCCCTACGCTTGTGCACCTATCAATGAATGGTGCCTTTCATAAATACTTTATGCAAGCCAGCTTTAAGCCTGAGGAGTTTCACGCAGACGGAGAAAACTTTAAAAAGCTTCTAGACATACTGTCCTATTTTGAGCTTTTTACAAAAAAAGGACAGACATATCAATTTACAGACAAAGGACTATTCTTTGCAAAGAGAGCAAGTTCTTATGGAGTGACTGTATCATATATACCAACATTGCGTAAGCTTGACAATCTTATTTTTGGCGATGCACTTAGTGCAAAAAATCATGATAATGGTGATCAAGAAGGTCACGTAGACAGAGCGATGAATGTCTGGGGAAGTG
>Ga0114955_1000314_pt1 | contig 26007 bp, 23 predicted proteins | sample Porto_5metaG_FD_87302 | JGI IMG/M metagenome (GOLD analysis project Ga0114955, IMG submission 87302) | Marine algal microbial communities from Porto, Portugal - Porto_5 metaG | ecosystem: Host-associated > Algae > Red algae > Unclassified | place: Portugal: Porto | collected 2015-02-02 | reverse complement strand
AGGTAATCAATGAAGCTGTTGCTTCTGGTGAGGATCCTAATGGAAATACGGTAAGTGATGATTCTGACTCTGGTAACCCAGCAGATGATACTGGAGCTGGTGATGATGATACGGTAACACCGCTACCATTGTTTTCAGAGCTTACTCTTGTTAAGAGTTCAAGTATAGATATTATGACTAATACAATCACTTATTCATATACTGTAGAAAATACGGGTAATGCGACGGTGTTTGATATAGCACTTGTAGAAACTGTCTTTTCTGGAACAGGTGTAACGCCAGTGCCACTTTATACAGGTGGAGGTTCTGATCTAGATGGCGATGCAGATGATTTTGATGCAAATCCTGGTGATATACTTTTCTATACCGCGACCTATGTACTAACACAGGAAGATATTGATGCTGGAGTGGTTACAAATCAAGCAGAAACAAGTGGTACATCGCCAAATGGTGCTACAGTGTCTGATGATTCTGATTCTGGTAATGATGGAGATAATTCTGGTAATGATAACGATCCTACCAATACATTTATCCCACAAGATGCTAGCATGAATCTCAATAAAACTGGAGTGCTTGATGATGGCGGTGACGGGCTTCAAGCAGGAGATTTGATTACATATACATTTACATTAACAAACACGGGAACAACAACAATTACAAACCCCGTGCTTACGGATCAATTACTGGGAGGTGTTATAGCAGGTCCAGATTCTGGAGATACGAGTAATGTATCAGTTCTTGATGTAGATGAAGTTTGGATTTATACGGCTACGTACGCATTAACTCAGGGTGATGTGGATGCTGGTATGGTAGTAAATACAGCTACTATTGCAGGGAATGCTCCTAATGGAGAACCAATAGTTGACACGTCTGATGATCCAAATGATAATGCAAATGTGGATCCTAATACAGATGGGAACCCAGATGATCCTACCATTGTTGATTTTGGATGTATGCCTAATATATCTTTATTTAAAGAGGATATAGCTTTTAGTGGGGATGTAACAAATCCAGTACCAGGTGATATTATTACTTTCCAATTCACAGCCGTAAATACAGGAAATATTACATTATTAAATGCTGAAATTTTTGATGCTTTACTAGGTGGTTTTGTAGGTGAGTTTGAAGAGATACTAGTTGGACAATCACAGACAACTACACAGTCCTATACAATTACACAGAATGATATTGATGCAGGTAGTGTTTTAAATACCGCTTTTATAGTTGCGGATCCTGTAGGGGCTGATTGTGATGAAGTAAGAGATGTCTCTCATGACAGGGATTTTGCAACAAGTGGAGTAGACTCCGATGGTGATGGTAATGCTGACAATGATCCGTTAATTGATTCTGACGGTGATGGGGATCCTGATAATGATACTGAAGTATTTTTACAGCAAAACCCAGTAATTATTCTTACCAAAACATTTGTTTACTTAGATACTAACGGTAATGGCGCTATAGACTTAGGTGATCAATTACAATACAACTTTGTTGTAGTAAATAATGGTAATGTAACAATTACAGACGTTGTTGTAAATGATCCTTTATTAGGTGGTATTGTTGGTGTAATAGATGTTCTGACACCTTCTGATACTGGCAATGTAACTACCACTTATAACTTAACCCAAGCAGATATTGATATGGGAGGTGTTACCAATACAGCAACTGCTACAGGGAATGATCCTTTTGACAATGATGTTAGTGCTACAGATACTGTTGTGTTTGATATAGACGATATGGGAGGTATTACCTTAGTTAAGGCTGCCCAAATTCAAGATACAAACACTAACAATACGGTGGATGTAGGGGATGAAATATTATATACTTTTACGGTGACTAATACTGGTAATGTTACGGTTACTAATGTCACGATACAGGATAGCACTATAGGAATTAATAACCTCGCTACTGTGCCTAGTACATTACAGCCTGGAGAGAGTGGTATTGCTGTTGCAACTTATATGCTTACTCTAGATGATATTGCGGTAGGAATGATTATAAACACGGCAGAAGCAAGCGCGCTAGATGCTATGGGCGAGCCACTTACAGACGTGTCAGACAGTGCAAACCCAGCAGATGATACGGGAGCCGGTGACGACCCTACAGTAACTATGTTTGAAGTTGCAATGATTTCTTTGCAAAAAATGGGTGAGTATATTGATACTAATCTTAATAATATAGTAGACCAAGGTGATCGTATCGATTACATATTTATAGTTACTAATACTGGAAACACACCATTGTTTGATGTGATAGTAGAGGACAACCTAGTAGCTGTAGATGGAGGGCCTATTAACTTAGGAGTAGGAGAATCTGATAGTTCGACATTTAGTGCGAGTTATGTGCTTACTAACCAAGATGTAGCAAATGGAAGCGTTATGAATACTGCTAGTGTTAGATCGAGAACAGCAAATGGGGCAATTGTTTCTGATATTTCAGATGACCCTACAGATTCATCTAATACTGATGTAGATAATGACGGCGAGCCAGATGATCCTACTATCACGGTACTAGATGTACAACAGGGCTTAGAAATATTCAATGAAATATCACCCAATGGTGACGGTGTAAACGAAACCTTTGTTATCCAAGGGTTACAGAATTTCCCAGATAACGTCTTACGTATTTACAACAGATGGGGTAATATCGTTTTTGAAGAAGCAAATTATCAAAATAATTTTGAAGGTACTTCAAACGGTCGTGCAACCGTAGAGAAAGGAAAGAAGCTACCAGTAGGAACCTACTACTATATTTTAGATCTGAATGATGGAAGTTCAGGTCGAGCTGGATGGTTATATATAAATAGATAATTTAAGGTGTTTAAGCACACTAAAAATAAAAAGTATGAATGTAAAGCTTAAAGTATTAATAGTAGGTCTGATAGGATTATCCTTCCATACACTATTTGCACAACAAGATCCCCAGTTTACACAATATATGTACAATACATTAAGTGTGAACGCGGCATACTCTGGATCAAGAGGTCATGCATCTGCGGTGGGAGTACTTAGATCGCAGTGGGTAGGACTTGATGGAGCTCCTAGAACACAAACGTTTTCTATAGACACTCCTGTAGGTGAGCATGTAGGATTGGGCCTTTCTATAGCAAATGATGAATTAGGACCATCTAAGGAAACATACCTAGATCTTAATTTTTCATATACGATACGTACTTCTGATACGCGTAAACTCTCTTTTGGAATAAAGGGTGGAGGGCGATTTTTAGATATAGATTTCTCTAAGGGTAATGCTCAAAGTCCAGATGCATTGTTTCAAAATAATGTAAGTGAATTTTTACCTACATTAGGAGCAGGAGTTTACTGGCACAATGACCACAATTACATAGGGGTGTCAGTTCCAAATCTATTTACAGATCAAACATACGATGATATACAACAGACAGTCGCAGCCGAAAGACTTCACTTGTTTATTATAGGAGGTATTGTTACAGATTTGAGTAGTAGCACTAAGTTTAAGCCTGCCTTTTTAGTAAAGAGTGTTACAGGAGCGCCATTAATAGTTGATTTATCTGCAAATTTTATGTTTTATGAAAAGCTAAGGTTAGGATTATCCTATAGATGGGATGATTCTGTGAGTGGTCTAGCAGGATTTCAGTTAACACCCCAACTTCTTTTAGGGTACTCCTACGATTACACTACTACAGAGCTTCAGAGATTTAATACAGGGAGTCATGAGATTACATTGAGATTTGATCTTATCTCAAAAACTAAAAAAATTAAATCACCTCGTTTCTTTTAAATTATAAATAATGACAAAGAATATCACGATACTTTTACTCTTCCTTTCTGCCTCGCTATTTGCACAGAAAACCTATAAAAATGCTGACAAATTATTTGAACAAATGCGCTATGTTGAGGCGGCATCTGTTTATGAGAAGGCAATAAATAGAGGAGATAACTCCATGACCCTTCTCCAGAAGGCAGGGGATTCATATTATTTTAATACTAATATGGAGCAAGCTCATAAGTGGTATGATCTACTTATAAGTCAATATAAAAATGAAGTAGATGCTGAGTATTTATTTCGATTTGCTCATTCCCTTCAGGGTGTTGGTGATTATAAGGCTGCAAAAAAATGGATGAAAGCTTTCGCGAAAGCGTCAACTAAAAACGATAAACGTATAGATGCTTACGCTCAAACTGAACGCACACTTGCAGATGTACTTGCGATTCCTGCACAATATGAGCTTAAAAATTTATCGATAAATACAATTTATTCAGATTTTGGACCTTCTTATTACGGGTCAAAACTTGTGTATTCGTCTGCTGTAGATACGTCCTATTACATTAAAAGAAGGTATCACTGGAATGATCAACCTTTTTTAAACTTTTATGTAGGGCAGATTAATGCAACAGAAAATGAAGTAAAAAGAGAAAATACTTTTTCTAAGGCTATAAACACGCAATATCACGAAGCTACAATAGCTTTTACAGAAGATGGTAAGCGTATATATTTTACAAGGAATAATTATAATGATGGTCTAAAAAGAGGCGAGGATGGTATTAGTCATCTCAAACTATATACAGCGATTAAAAATGATAGTTTAGATAATACAAATGACTGGCAAGATGAGCGTGAATTGCCATTTAATAGTAGTGAGTATTCTACAGGTCACCCAGCACTAAGTGAGGATGGGTCAAAACTATATTTTGTATCTGATATGCCGGGTACAATGGGAGCCACAGATATATTTGTAGTTGATATCTTAGGCGATAATAAATATTCCGAACCTCAGAATCTAGGGCCAAAAATAAACACTTCAGGAAGAGAAATGTTTCCTTTTATTGCAAATAAGGTATTGTATTTTGCTTCAGATGGGCACTTAGGTCTCGGTGGACTGGATGTATTTGAAAGTGATATGAATGAAGATACTTTTTCTACTCCTAAGAACTTGGGGAAACCACTTAATAGTACGTTAGATGATTTTGGTTTTATTATAAATGATAGTGGAGAGCAAGGTTTTGTTTGTTCAAACAGAGATGGTGGTAAAGGAGATGATGATATATATGCCATACAGCGTGTAGAAACAGAGGAGATGTTGAGTAGCTGTAGTCAGTTAGTAAAGGGATATGTAGTAAATGGTCGTACTCAAGAGCGCATAGCAGATGCTATGGTCTCACTGTATGATGAAAATGGAGTTAAGCTTACCGAAACGGTGAGTAAAAGTAATGGAGATTATGCTTTTAATCTAGATCTTAACTGTGCTAAACGTTATGAGATTAAAGTTGAAAAAATAGGATACACGCCTAGTGACAAGAGTATGGTAACCTCAAGCATATCTACAGAAACTGTAGTGCCCTTAGATCTAAATACATTAAGTGAACTTATAGTTGAAGATAGTGGACAATTAAAAATTAAGGTAGGGATTATATTCTTTGATCTCAATAAGGATTATATCCGTCCAGATGCCGCTATAGAGCTTAATAAGATTGTCACTCTAATGTCTCAACAGCCTACAATAGAAATTAGAATAGAGTCTCATACGGACGCACGCTCTGATGATGACTACAACCTGAATCTCTCAAAAAGGAGAGCAAAGTCTACGAGTGAGTATTTAATAAGGCAAGGAATAGCAAAAGATAGAATCTTATCTGCCCAAGGTTTCGGTGAAACAATGTTGTTAAATGATTGCTCTAATGGAGTAAAGTGTGACGAAGTACAGCATCAAATAAACAGGAGATCAGAATTTATTATCGAGAAAATGTAAAGGTTTGGAATTTCTTAATGGTTTCTAATTGTCATAAATAAAGGCTCTCAAAAATTTCTTGAGAGCCTTTATTAGTTTTAAAATGCTAGTATATGTAAATGCATCCGTGTATTTTTTAATATGAAAATTTCAAGATTGAGAATAGACCATTAGATTTTTTCATAATATTATGAAGTTTCTTTTAAAAAAGAGTCAAGGTGCTAAGAAATTACAGCATACTTTCATATACTTGCTATCTCAAACCAATTCACAACATTGTGGGTTGATTCACTTTGTGATAAAATAATAGTTGTACGATACAAGTTTTATTAGAATTGCGTTGATTTATTTATTACATACTAAAATATTTGTAATTAAAATAAGACGATGCTTTTCTATATTTGTTACAAAGAATCTAATTAATTACTATATTTAACCCTTTACTAATTTAAACTTTAAGACCAAGAGCAATGAAAAAATTATTCTCTATCATGGCAATTGCCGCTGTAGTAGTGTTAAGCACATTCACAGCAAATGCCAGTAACGCACAAACAGCCCTTCCATTACAACTTCAACAAATTGTTGCAAATGTAGATTCTGGGGCATCTTTTCAAGAAGAAGCAGCAGCACAAGAGCTTTCTTTTACGCAAGATTTGAAAAAACGATTCATTGAAGGTGGTCCTGGATTTATGGGGATTGTACTTTTATGTCTTATTTTAGGACTTGCAATTGCTATTGAGCGTATTATATATCTTAACCTAGCATCTACAAACACTAAGAAGTTAGCTCAAGACGTTGAAGATGCATTAAATAGCGGTGGTGTAGAAGCTGCAAAAGAAGTATGTCGTAATACAAAAGGTCCTGTTGCCTCTATATACTACCAAGGTCTTGACCGTGTAGGAGAAGGAGTAGAAGCTGCAGAAAAAGCGGTTGTTGCTTATGGAGGTGTTCAAATGGGACAACTTGAAAAGAACGTGTCATGGATTTCTTTATTTATTGCACTTGCGCCAATGCTTGGTTTCATGGGTACGGTAATTGGTATGATTCAAGCATTTGATAGAATTGAAGCAGCGGGAGATATGAACCCAGCGCTTGTAGCAGGAGGTATTAAAGTAGCACTTCTTACAACAGTATTTGGACTGATTGTAGCTATTATTCTTCAAATATTCTATAACTATATTATTGCAAAAATTGACAGTATCGTAAATGATATGGAAGATGCATCAATCACATTGATGGACATGCTTGTACGTTACAAGAAGTAATATATAGTAATCTTAAAAATTAATACATATTATGGGATTACATAAAATTTTAAAAATCATTGTTGGGATCGTAGGTATCGCTGCTTTAGTAGTAGCTGGTATGGTATGGGCAAATAATGAAGCCATCGTAGGTGGTGATTCACAGAACCTTGTTGATATCATGATACTCCTTGCTTGGATCGTTATAGGTATCGCAGTAGTACTTGTTGTGATTTTTGTTCTCAAAGGACTCTTTTCTGGTAATGCAAAGAACACACTCATAGGTGCAGGAGCTTTCTTATTAATTATTGCAATCTCATACTTCGCAGCAAGTGGAGCAGAAGAAGTAGCAATGAAGGACGGAGAGATATTGTCTGCCAGTGGTTCACAATGGGTAAGCGCTGGGATTAATGCATTTTTTATTCTTGCAGTTCTTGCAATAGGAATAATGCTTGTATCTGGAGCTAAGAAACTTGTAAATAAATAATTATTATGGCTAGGAGAAACGCACCAGAAATAAATGCAGGATCTATGGCAGATATCGCATTCTTACTACTTATTTTTTTCTTGGTAACTACTACCATTGAGAAGGATAGAGGTTTAGTAAGAGCGTTACCGCCAGAGCAGCCTGAAAATGTGGAGCCTCCTATCATAAAAGAAAAAAACCTTTTTGTTGTTATTGTAAACAATGAAGAAGAACTTTTGGTAGAAAATAAGCCTATGGAGATCAAAGATCTTCAGGCAGCAGCTATTGCTTTCCTTGATAATGGGGGAGTGCCAAAGGGGCAAGAAGGGTATTGTGACTATTGTCAAGGAGAGCGAGATTTAAGTTCATCGGATAATCCAGACAAAGCTATTATTACTGTAAAAAGTTTACGTGAGTCATCTTACGAGTCTTTTATAACAGTTCAAAATGAGCTAGTAGGTGCATATAATTTCTTACGTGATAGAGAATCGCAACGCTTATACCAGTTTAAATATACGGAGGTAAGTAAGGCGATAGATGAAGGTGTTTTTAAGGGTAACGAAGAAGCAACTGAGAAAAAACTTGATATTATCAAGGATATGTATCCTCAGAAGCTTTCAGAAGTAGACCCTAATAACTAATAAAAAATAATAACAATATGTCAAAATTTAGAAAAGGCGGTGCTAAGGAAATGCCTGCAGTAAATACGGCTTCCTTACCAGATATTGTATTTATGTTATTATTCTTCTTTATGGTTGCTACTGTTTTACGTAAAAATGACGTGAAAGTAGCTCAAATTTTACCTTCGGCAGATCAAACTGAGAAGCTTAAAAAGGATCGAAGTGTATATATCTTTGCTGGAACACCAGGTGAAGGTTATAAAAACCTTGGTACAGAAGGAAAAATTCAAATAGGAGATAAGTTTGTAAACATAAACGAAGTACAGCCTGCAATACTTGAAGAGCGCGAAAAGCTTAGAGATGAGCTTAAAGATCGCGTTATGGTAGCCTTTAAAGTTGATAAGGAAACTAATTCCGGTTTAGTATACGACGTAAAGCAGGAGCTTAGACAAGCAAACATGCTTAAGGTAATCTATATTACCACACAAACAGATGATGCTGTAAAGCAATAATCAAATAGTAAATTAGTAAAAAAGCGTCTTGAGTTATCTCAAGACGCTTTTTTATTTTCTGTTCTCAACGGCATTTCGCTTATATTTGTTAGAAATACTTCCAATTGAAATACTTATTTATTGTATTGTCTTTCTTTACATCACTTTGCTTGTGCAGTCAAGAGGAATCAATATTAGTTGAGACCCCAATAGACTCACTGTATAGAGAGGATCAAGTGTATGTAGGTCTTACTTTTAATTTATTGAGTAATCAACCTACGGACTTTAGTCAAAACGGTCTAAGTGCTGGATTACAAGTAGGAATAATACGTGATTTCCCCATAAATAAACGTCGTAATAAGGCAATTGGAGTAGGAATAGGGGTCGCACTTGATACCTATAATCAAAATTTATTCATTGGCGAGAATACTGAAGGTGTCGGCACTAATTTTGAAATTCTTGATAATCAGATTAATGAGGATGTGAATAGATTTACCACATATACCTTAGAATTTCCTTTAGAGTATAGATGGCGCACTTCCACCGCAACTAAGTATAGTTTCTGGCGTATCCATGCGGGTTTTAAGTTTGGATATCTATTTCGTTTTAAATCTACATTTCAAGTTGCAGAGACAGACGTTGAGCGCATAAACTTGCCTGAAATAAACAGTTTTCAGTACGGCCCTTCGTTTTCTTTTGGATATGGAGCTTTTAATTTTCAAGGTTACTACGGTCTCAATACGTTATTTAACAGCGCAGCAAGTACTGATAATGATAATGTAAACCTTCAGGTAATACGACTCGGGTTGGTTTTTTATTTTTTATAAAGGTACGCTTTCGCGAAAGCGGGGTTTAAAAAGCTATATCCAGTACGTAAATACTAAAAGTTGTGATAACGCGCCAATAATAAATCCTATAACTAGCTCAATAGGAGTGTGAGCGCGCGCATCAAGTCGTGAGCTTGCAGTAGCTCCACATATAAAAATGCCAAAAGCAATCCAGTAGAGCATATTCATGCTAAAGTGAATACTCAGGCCTATAACGAAGAACAATACGCCCGAAATACCAATCATGTGAAGGCTAACCTTAAACTTTATGAAGGTCATTATAAATGCTGTGGTACTAGCTATTAATATTCCTACAAAAAAGAAGTATAATGCGGGAATCTCATAGCCATCAAAAATGAGTTTAATTAAAAGAAAAGTAAAAGTCATTTGCATAAGTAGCGGCCATCTACGCTCTCTTACATCTTTGAGGTGTATGGTGGAGACTAATTGTAGGTTTTTAAGCATGTAGAAGCTTAAAATGGGAATTATGGCGGTCATTACTGTTGCTGCAAAAATCTTTGAGTACATAAACTCTAGATTAAAATAGCGTGGAGAAATGTAGAAATAAAATAGCACACCGCTCAGTGGCATAAAAAGAGGGTGAAAAATATAAGAAAAACTACGTATTAATAATTTCATTAAATCTGTTTACGTAATCTAGCGACTGGAAGATCAAGTTGTTCACGATATTTAGCCACTGTTCTACGCGCTATAGGGTATCCTTTTTCCTTTAATATTCCTGCGAGTTTATCATCTGTAAGTGGTTTTCGTTTATCCTCTTCTTCAATGACTATTTCTAAGATTTTTTTGATCTCACGTGTAGAAACTTCTTCACCTTGGTCGTTCGTCATACTTTCTGAAAAGAACTCCTTTATAAGCTTAGTTCCGTAAGGCGTATCCACATATTTACTATTTGCTACGCGAGAAACTGTAGAGACATCCATACCTATTTCTGTAGCAATGTCCTTTAAAATCATGGGGCGTAAATTGCGTTCGTCTCCCGTTAAAAAGTATTTTTCTTGGTAATGCATGATGCTACTCATCGTGACAAACAATGTTTGTTGTCTTTGTATGATGGCTTCTATAAACCATTTGGCAGCATCTAGTTTTTGTTTAATAAACATCACGGCATCTTTCTGCGCCTTTGTGCGTTCTTTAGATTCTTTATACCCTTTAAGCATATTGCTGTAATCTCTAGAAACTTTAAGTTCTGGAGCGTTACGGCCATTAAGCGATAGCTCTAGCTCCCCGTCTATTATGCGTATTGTAAAGTCGGGTACTACATGTTCAACAATTTTTGTATTACTGGAGTACGATCCTCCTGGTCTAGGGTTAAGGTGTTCAATCTCATGAATGGCATCTTTAAGTTCATCTTCTGTAATATGAAACTTTGCCATTAGTTTCTTGTAATGTTTTTTACTAAAATGGTCAAATGATTTTTCAAGAATATCTAACGCTAACGATACAGACTTAGTTGCAGATTTTCTATCCAACTGAAGTACTAAACATTCTTGTAAATTACGAGCACCCACACCAGCCGGATCTAGCTCTTGTACATTAAAAAGCATTTTTTCAATAACATCTTCTGTAGTGTAAATATTTTGGGTAAATGCAAGGTCGTCCATAAGATCTACAAGAGAACGTCTTAAATAGCCTGCTTCATCTAGAGAGCCTATAATAAATTCTGCTACTTCACGCTCCACAGATGACATTCTTACGGTATTGAGCTGGGTCTTTAAGTATTGATTAAAGGAAGTTCCAGATGCATAAGGCACCTGCTTATCCTCGTCATCTGCACTGTAATTATTAGCACTTAATCGATACTCAGGGATTTCATCATCGCTCAGATAATCGTCTACATTGATCTCAACCTCTGGCGTTTCGTCAAAATCTTCTGTATTATCAAACTCTTCAAATTCATCTTGAACTTCTTCCTTGCCACTATCAAGCGCAGGATTCTCCTCTAGCTCCTGTTTGATTTTTTGTTCAAACGCTTGCGTAGGGAGTTGAATAAGCTTCATCAACTGTATTTGTTGCGGTGAAAGCTTTTGCGAAAGTTTAAAATTAAGTTGTTGTTTTAACATATAAACGAAGTTACAAAAAAGCAATAAAGACTGATGAGAAATATATGTTAAGCAAATTTTTTGTTAATGGTACTCAAACATGATTGAATATTATAATCTAGAGACTGTTTACTACCTTTCTTATAGCCACAAGATTGCTTAATAGCTTTTCTAAATATTCAAGATCAAGCATATTTGCTCCATCACTTTTTGCATTTGCAGGGTCAAAATGTGTTTCAATAAAAAGACCATCTACTTGATTTACGATTCCGGCTCTAGCAATCGTTTCAATCATATCTGGTCTTCCGCCTGTAACGCCACTTGATTGATTAGGCTGTTGCAAGGAATGTGTGACATCTAGTACCGTAGGAGCATATTTTCTCATGGTAGGAATACCTCTAAAATCGACTATCATATCTTGGTAGCCAAACATAGTACCACGATCTGTAATCCAGGCATTTTCATTACCGGTATCGTGCACTTTTTGTACAGCGTGCTGCATAGATTCTGGAGACATAAATTGTCCTTTCTTGAGATTTACAACCTTCCCAGTTTCGGCAGCAGCAACCACTAGAGAAGTCTGTCTTACTAAAAAAGCTGGAATTTGTAAAACATCTACATATTGTGCTGCAAGTGCTGCATCAGAGCTTTCATGAATATCGGTCACCGTAGGCACATCAAATGTTGCCGAAACTTTTGCAAGAATTTCTAGCGCTTTTTCATCCCCTATCCCTGTAAAACTATCTACTCTACTACGATTTGCTTTTCTAAAACTTCCTTTAAATACATAAGGAATTTTTAATGTATCAGTGATTTTAACTACTTTCTCTGCAATGCGCATTGCCATTTCTTCTCCCTCTATAGCACAAGGGCCGCATAGCAAGAAAAAATTATTTGCATCTGTATATTTTATTTTTGGTATGTTAGAAAGTTTCATCGGTTTGTGTTTTTAATTGTGCCTGTTTTTTTACAGGATAAGTAGAATAATACAAAGATAATGCTAAAACAGAAGGGTATTGTTACTTCTTTATGGAAGTGGGTAGCTTAGCTGGTTTTGCATACGAGTATCTGTCTATAAGTTTTGGTGAGGCATAACTATCAATTCCATTTATAGTAACCCCCATAGATGATTCTAAGTTAACCCATCCATCTTCATGCAGGCAATCATCTGGCATAATAATTCCTTTAATAGCGCCTATAATAAATAAGGTGCCATTTTCTTTTATCTCATATTCATTTACATACTCACAAGCAATCTTAATATGTGCCTCTTTTACATACGGAGCCTTCCAGTTATTTAAATATGCAGTCTCTAATCCAGTGGCTTTAAATTCAGAAATATCACGCTCATAAGCAGCAGCTGTTTGGTGAGATTGTAAGACGATTTCTGTATGGATATGATTTACCGTAAAGACATTGGTTTGTTTAATGTTTTCATAGGTATGCCTAGGTACGGTAGTGGGTCTACTAATAAAACCTAGCATAGCGGGATTACTACCTATGTGTGTCACAGAACTAAAGATGGCTAGATTTTCGTCATTATTCTTAGAGATTGTACCTATTAAGTTGGCACTTTTATATCCTGTAATGCTATTAATAAAATTTGCGCGGTAACGGTTATCCATAGCATTAATGGCGGCGCCGTCAAAATGTAGTATCTTTTTCATTATTTCAAAAATACGGATTATGAAAGAGGAGTTTAACGATTACTTTGCTACAAACAAGGAAACTTGGGAAAAGAAAGTTGCTATACATGCAGAAAGCAATTTTTACGACCTCCCTTCTTTTATTAATGGTAAAAACTCACTTAACGCATACGAGATAGATGCACTAGGTGATGTATCTGGTAAGTCATTGTTGCATCTTCAATGTCATTTTGGTCAAGACAGCTTAAGCTGGTCGAGAATGGGTGCGTTAGTAACAGGAGTAGATATTAGTGAGGCGGCAATTATGCTTTCGCGAAAGCTAAACAAACAACTTAATTTATCTGCCAAATTTATATGTTGTAATGTTCTTGATACCAGTACACATGTAACAGAAAAATTTGATATTGTTGTTACTAGCTACGGCGTTATAGGGTGGTTGCCAGATTTAAAACCGTGGGCTCGTATGATTGCACAACGTTTAAGAAAGGGCGGTATTTTCTACATGGTAGAATTTCATCCCATTGTCTGGATGTTTGATTATACAGGTAAAAGTCCAGTTATGAAATATGGTTATCATCAAGATGAAGTCATTTATGAAGAGTATGAAGGTACCTATGCCCAGCCAGATGCTGTAATGATGAGTAAGGAATATGGATGGAATCACGGTCTAGGTGAGGTGGTAACTTCATTAATAGATGCTGGACTTAAAGTGACATTTTTAAGGGAGCATGATGCATCGCCTTACAATGTGTTACCAGACTTAATTAAAAATGAAAATGGTCTTTACGAGAGTAAAGACCATTTATATCCATTAATTTTTGAGATAAAAGCAACAAAAATTTAGTGTGCTCCTTCTTTAAGTAATTCTGGAAATTTCTGAGCAAAACGTCTGTATCTTGGGATAGAAACATTTTTAATATATGGATTATTTGGATTATTTTTTTCATAATCTTGGTGGTAGTCTTCTGCAATCCAAAATTTCTGAAATGGTAGTACTTGTGTGCTTATCTTACCATTGTAAGTAGACTCATTTAAAGCCTCGATAGTTGCATCTATAATTTTCTTCTCGCTATCATTTTGATAAAAAGCAATAGAGCGATATTGCGGGCCCGCATCTGGACCTTGACGATTTTTAGTGGTTGGGTCTTGAGATCCAAAGAAAACATCTACTAGTTGTTTGTATGAAATTACCTGAGGATTATAGATCACCTCTACGGCCTCTGCATGTGTAGTATTACCATAACTTACTTGTTTATATGTAGGATTGTCCTCTTTTCCTCCGCTGTAACCACTTATAACTTCATCTACTCCTTTAACGCTTTCAAAAACAGCTTCCACACACCAGAAACATCCACTAGCAAAGTATGCTCTGCTCATGCCGTCTTGGTAAGACATCTCGACTGGGTCAAGCATTGCTGTAGGTTCATTAAGTGGTTTTGGGTCATGGTTGCAACTCATCATTGTAATGATTGCCGCAATAGAAGCTATTAATTTCATAAAAATTCTTTTAGTATAACAAAAGTACACTATAGGATATAAGGTTGTTGTTATGGTTTTGTTAATCAAGCACAAGAAAATATGTTCATGAGAACGTGCAATCATTTTGAAATAATTAAATAGTAAGCAAAAAAAAAGCCCTCTATAAAGAAGGCTTTTGATATGGTAAGATAATTGAAAGGTTATAACTTCTTAAAAAGCTTTACCATTTTATCATGTTGCTCGTTTGCTAGCTCACTATCTATTAAGATACGTCCAGAGTGCTCATCTGTTATGATTTTCTTACGTCCAGCAATCTCTACTTGTACTTGTGGAGGGATTGTGAAGTAAGATCCACCAGAAGCGCCGCGCTCTATAGGTACAATAGCTAGCCCATTGCGCACGCTAGAACGAATTCTTTTATAAGCTTTTACTAAGCGTTCTTCTATGTTAGTTTCATATTCTGCACTTTTTGCAAGCAGTGCTTTTTCTTCTTTCTCTGTTTCAGAAAGAATTGCGTCTAGCTCGTTTTTCTTGTGCTTAAGGTGAGTTTCACGCTCTCCAAGGCGATGCTTTGTTTGTGCGATTACCTCTCCTTTTTGCTCAATCTGTGCTTTAAACTCGCGGATATTCTTTTCTGCGAGTTGGATTTCGAGTTCTTGAAACTCTACTTCCTTGCTTAATGCATTAAACTCACGATTGTTACGCACGTTTTTTTGCTGTTCAGAGTATTTTTTTATAGATGTTTTTGAGTCATCTATCTGGATTTTTTTAGCCTTGATAGAGTCATCTACCAATTTTAAATCGTTTTCTAACTTCTCGATGCGCTTGTTAAGACCAGCTACTTCATCTTCAAGGTCTTCAACTTCCAGAGGAAGCTCTCCACGTACATTGCGGATCTCGTCCACGCGTGAATCTATAAGTTGTAAATCGTAAAGCGAGCGTAGTTTTTCTTCTACTGTTGCTTCTTTCTTCTTTGCCATACGTTAAAAATAGTTGATAGGATTGGTATTTTCCTCAGATAAAATAATCGCAAAAGTACTAATTTTTTCTGTAAGAAAATCGCATATTAGATTTTTCGTATATCGTTCACTTTCATAGTGCCCTACATCACAAAGAAGAATTTTATTTTCGGCTTGATAATAATCATGATATTTTAAATCTGATGTCACAAGTACATCTGCTCCTTGTGCTTTTGCGCTTTTTATAGCAAAGGCTCCACTACCTCCTAGTACAGCTACTTTTTTTATAGTCCTTCCTAGTAAGTGTGAATGGCGTATTCCTCCTGTTTTGAATTGCGCTTTCGCGAAAGCTAGAAAATCCTCCTCACTCATCTCCTGGTTGAGCTCACCTATCATTCCCATTCCTACATTTTGTAGTGTATTTTCTAGGGAAGTAACCTCATAAGCTACTTCCTCATAAGGATGATTGTTAAAAAGTGTTTGTAAAACCTTAGATTTAAGATGCTTTTCAAAGGTGAGGTGTATTTGATTTTCAGGCTCGGTGTGTCGGGTACCTTTATTCCCTATCACTGGATTAGAAAGATTATTTCCTTTAAAGGTGCCTAGGCCATTAACTTTAAAACTACATTCTTCATAATTACCTATGTTTCCTGCGCCTACCGCAAATAATGCCTCTGTTACAGCTTTTGTAGATGCATGAGGCACATAGGTTGTTAGCTTGTAAATGTGTTGCTGCTTGGGACTTAGAATAGAGGTTTTTATTAAATTAAGCGCTTTACACATGCCATAATTGACACCATGCGTTACATTGTCTAAGGCGGTATGAATGGCAAAAATAGAGATGTCATTTTTTATCGCTTTTTGAACTACTCGCTGTACGTAGTTGCTTGAAGTAAGTCTTTTTAATCCCGAAAAAATGATAGGATGAAAGCAAACAATAAGATTACAGTTTTTTGCAATCGCCTCTGCTATTACATGTTCAAGTGCATCATGTGATACCAGAATATTACTCACTTCTTGCTGAGCATCTCCTACTAGAAGACCTACATTATCAAAATCTTCTGCATAAGAAAGTGGTGCCCACTCATTAATTAAATTACTTACATCTTGTACTTTCATAATCGTAAAGATAAAAAATGATACCTTCGTTTTATGAGAAAACTACGTCTCTTGTTGTTTCCCCTTGCAGGAATTTATTATTTAGTTACTCTTGTACGAAACAAGCTCTATGATATTGGATTTTTAACATCAAAAAAATATAAGATTCCTGTTATCTGTATAGGTAATTTAAGCGTAGGTGGCACTGGTAAGTCACCTATGACAGAATTTGTGATTCGTCTTCTAAGTAATGATTATAACGTTGCCACACTAAGCAGAGGTTATGGTAGAAAAAGTAAGGGATATCTAGATGTACATCCAGATAATAAAGCGGTGATGGTAGGAGATGAGCCACTTCAGTTTGCTCAAAAGTTTGATGCTATTCAAGTAGCTGTTTGTGAGGATCGCCAGATTGGAATTGAAAAGTTACTAGCAAAGGATATTGTGCCAGATATTATTATTCTAGATGATGCTTACCAGCATAGAAAGGTAGAGGCGGGTTTTTATATCTTACTCACGTCGTTTAATGAATTATATAGTGATGATTTTTTACTTCCTTCTGGGAATTTAAGAGAACCTAGAGCAGGGGCTTGTAGGGCAGATGTTGTTATTGTAACCAAGTGTCCAGATAATGTATCTCATCAAGAGCAAGTGACTATTAAAGAAGCGTTAAAATTAAAACAGAACCAGTCTATATATTTTTCAAAAATCTCGTATGATGAGCAGGTATTTCATGAAGCAGGGGCTGTACCGCTCAATCGTCTTAAAGTAAAAAAAGTGACACTGGTAACAGGTATTGCAAATCCTAAGCCACTTGCCGCATACTTAAAAAAACAGGGATTGTCATTTACTCATCAAGCCTATAAGGATCATCACAATTTTTCAAACGTTGAAATAGATGAGCTTGAAAAATTAGATTGTATACTTACTACAGAAAAGGATTATGTACGTCTTAGACCTTTACTTAAAATGCAATCCTTGTATTACCTTCCTATTAAATTACAATTTTTAGGTAATGACGAGAAGTTAATAATAGAGATTAAAAACTATGTCTCTAGTGTTTAGTTTAAGAAAGGTATTGTAGTTTCTTAAATATCACGGACTAGCTTAGCATTTTGCTATTTTTTAAACCATTATAGATTTTTTGAAAAAACTCTTCTACTTTATAGGGCTTAGGGATGATATCATTAAATCCAACTGCGTAGAATTCATCAATATTTTCGTCTATCGTTACAGCAGTAAGTGCTAGTATAGGAATTTCTTTATTAAATAAGCGAATTTGCTCTGTAGCCTCGATACCACTTATTCCTGGCATGTGAATATCCATCAAGATAAGATCAAAGGATTTAGTACGTATTTTTTCTACCGCAATTTCACCATTATCTGCTGTTTCGCAAGTGATTTTGTTCTTTTCAAGAATCTTACGAGTAATCATTTGGTTAATCTTATTATCTTCTACTACAAGGATATGACGATTTTCAAGAGACTTATAATCGATTTCGTACACAGTACTAGTTTCACTAGACTCTCCAGATACTGTTGTGAGAAGATTGTATTTAATATCAAATTTAAAAGTTGTTCCTTTTCCTAAGGTGCTTTCGAGAGAAATCTCGCTTTTAAGTAGGTGGAGTAAATTCTTTACAATAGATAGTCCTAATCCTGTACCGCCAAATTTTCTGTTAATAGCTACAGATCCTTGTGTAAAATTTTGGAAAATAGTTTTCTGTTTTTTCTTTGATATTCCTTCTCCGTTATCTTCTACCTCAAAGTGAAGCCTTATGTCTGTTTCTCCTTGAGTTATTTTTTGAACTCTTACCCATACATCACCATCACGAGTAAATTTAATAGCATTTCCTACAAGATTAATAAGCACTTGAGAAATCATAAGTGGATCTCCTAGAAATTCTGTCGGGATGTCTGCATCAAATTCTAGATGTAATTTATTTCCTTTATCTCTAGCAGATTTTCCTAGAGCAAAAAGTACATCTTTGATACGTTTTTTAATATTAAAGGCAGTTTCTTCTACTTCTACTTTATTTGCTTCGAGCTTATTGAGATCAAGTATGTTGTTTATAAGTGAAAGAAGGTATTCACCAGAAAATTTAAGGGAGTCTAAGTGTTTTTTTTGTTCTTCTGTAGGGTTCTCGGCTAGTAATAAATGTGTGAGTCCAGTTACGGCATACATGGGTGTGCGCAGCTCGTGGGTTATCGTAGATAAAAACTGCGCTTTTACCATGGATGCCTTTTCTGCGTTATCTTTTGCTATAACGAGCTCTACATTTTTGGCTTGTAAAAGTTCATTAGCCTTTGCTCTTAAGTTATTGTTCTTGTATAAAGATAGGGTAAGTAATGCAAGAATAGAGCATAGAGCAGTACTGAGCGCGAGAGTGAGTCTCATCGCTCTAGAATTTCTGTCTTCTTCAATTTTTACATCTTGTGCTAGACGTTCAACCATAATGTCTAACTCAGGACTTGAAGAGCTGGGTAGTGGAATGCTGGATGTATTATTAAAAGAATGTTGATCTGTTTCTTTGTAGTAATCGATTAAGAAGTTATTTGCTTCTTTATATTGACCGCGTTCTTGGGCTATATGATGCTTTATTTTAAGAACTGCTCGATCAAGACTTGGAAACTTATTTGAAGCAAGTAAACCTTCTATTTTTATTAAATCTTTATCTGCTTGCTCCAGTCTTCCTGCTTTTGCTAGTGTTAAAACTTTATTAGATAGTGCTTGCGTTTTAAGATAATCACTTTTTAAATTTTTTGAATATTCAAGGGCATCGTTGTAAGAGGTGATAGCTTCTAGGTAGCTGTCATTATCAGTTAAAATGTCTCCTCTTAGGATATACAGTTGAGATTTAAGATCATCTCTCGTACTATCCTCAAGAATTAAGAGGCCATTAGAAATATTATTTTGTGCAGCAGCCGTGTCTTTTCTAATTAACGATAACTGGGCTGCAGTGATATAACTTTCACCTAATAAATCTAAACTTTTAGTTTCCTTTTGTGCTTTTATAGCACGTTGATTTTCGGTGAGAGCTTTCTTGTAATCATTTAGCTGGAAATAAAGTTTGGCAAGTGTTCCAGAGGTAAGGCCTATACGTTTTGTATGATCTATTCCTGTTGCAAGATCTCTGGAATATTTTAGTATATCAATGGCTTGATTATAATTACGATCAGATACTGCAATTACAGCTCGCTTAAGAAGCGAGTCTATTTTATCATTTGTAAGCGTCTCTTCTACATTTTCTCTTTTTTGGGCCACGCTTATCACAGGATAAGAAATAAGAAACGCTACAAGAAAACGTACTATTAGCAAATTCATAATTAATTCTGATTAACCGTATGCAATATATATTATTTTGTAGAAATGCGTAGGATTAAGTCAACTAATCTACTAGAATATCCCATTTCATTATCATACCACCCTATAATTTTCACCATTCTACCTATTACCGATGTCATTTGTGAATCAAAGGTACATGAATATGGATTTCCCACAATATCAATAGAAACGATAGGATCCTCTGTGTAAGACAAGATTCCCTTAAATCTGCCTAAAGATGCTTGTTGCATGGCATCATTTATCTCTTTTATAGAGGTGTCTCTTCGTACATTAAATGTAATGTCTGTAAGAGATCCATTAGGGACAGGTACTCGTATGCCGCAGCCACCTATTACATTAGATAGGTGCGGGAAAATCCTTGTAAGGGCTTTTGCCGCTCCTGTAGTTGTAGGCACTATGCTCTGTCCCGCAGCTCTAGCTCTTCTTAAATCTCTATGTGGCTGGTCGTGTAAGCTTTGGTCTGTAGTGTAGGAGTGTATAGTGGTTATATAGGCCTGTGCGACTCCACATAATTCATCTATAATCTGTACCATAGGTGCAGCATTGTTTGTAGTGCATGACGCGTTTGAAATAATATTGTCCGTCTCCTTTATTTCATGGTCATTTACTCCTATAACAATCATAGGGATATCATCATCTAGAGGTGGTACGCTTAAAATTACTTTTTTTGCACCAGCCGCGATATGCTTTTCAAGATCATTTCTATCTTTAAATTTTCCAGTACTTTCTATAACAATATCTGGAGCTGTTAATGCCCATGGGATATTGTGTATATATTGCTCATTATACAGCGGTATTTCTTTGTTGTTAACAATGATGGTAGCTGCTTTATGTGAAACCTCATATTTTAAAACTCCTTGAATACTATCATATTTAAGTAAGTGCGATAACGTTCGTGCATCTGCTAGATCATTGATGGCAACTACTTCCATTGCTGGATGTTCCTCAATAAGCCTAAACACAGTGCGACCTATACGGCCAAAACCGTTGATAGCAATCTTAATTTTATTCATAAATTTATGTGAGGTGTTTCTGTGCTTTGTAAGAAGAGCGCACAAGGGCACCACTTTCCACATGACGGAATCCCATCTCTAAACCTATCTTTTCATACTTTTGGAATTGGTCTGGAGTGATAAATTGCTTTACGGGGAGGTGCTTTTTGGATGGCTGTAAGTATTGTCCTATGGTTACGATGTCCAGATTTACAGATCGTAGATCTTTCAGTGTCTGGATAACTTCCTCCTCTGTTTCCCCTAGACCTAGCATGATTCCAGATTTGGTTCGTTTTATACCACTATCTTTCAGGTACTTTAAAATTCCAAGGCTACGCTCATATTTTGCCTGTATACGCACTTCACGGGTAAGCCTTTTTACTGTCTCCATATTGTGAGATACTACCTCTGGTGCAACAGCAACGATGCGATCTAGTAGGTCTTCTCTACCTTGAAAATCAGGAATAAGAGTTTCTAGGGTAGTATTAGGATTCATGCGGCGTATGGCCTGCACCGTCTCTGCCCATATTATAGTGCCCATGTCTTTAAGGTCATCGCGATCTACAGATGTAATTACCGCATGTTTAATGTCCATAAGTTTGATAGAACGGGCTACTTTTTCTGGTTCTTCCCAGTCTACTTGCTCTGGGCGACCTGTTTTTACACCACAAAATCCACAAGAACGTGTACATGTATTCCCCAGAATCATGAAAGTAGCTGTTCCTTCACTCCAGCATTCACCCATATTTGGGCAGCTACCAGAGGTGCAAATAGTGTTGAGACTGTATTTGTCTACTAGATTGCGTAGATCTGTATATTTTTTTCCAGTAGGCAGTTTTACTCGCAACCATTTTGGCTTTGCGATACGCTCCGGCTTTGTAATAGTGAGTTCTTCTTGCATAACATTTTTTATAGCGTTACAAAGATACTAAATATTGAATTGTGGGCGGTTACGCTTTCGCGAAAGCGTACTCTTAATATAGCAATTGAATTTCCTTTAAATCATACTCATTTATCACATTATCCTCCTCATGAAGAATAAGCTTTCCTGATTCTGAAACACCCCTTATAATTCCAATAAACTGGTGGCCATCTGCCGAAAGGAAAGTTGCAGGTTTATCTTTTTTAAATAAATGAGCTTCATAGTCCTGTTTTATAGTTACAAAATCTCCTTGAAGTAATAGCGCGACGTAGTGATGAAATTGTTTAAGAAGTAGTGAGAGGATTTCTTCGAGATCAAAGTGAATGCCTGTTCTAGATTTTATAGATGCAGCTCTGGGTACATCTTTCCATAAGGTTTGATTTACATTAAGTCCTACGCCTAAGATCATTGCGTCAAGTTGCCCTCCTTTTATGACACTTTCTATAAGTATGCCGCATATTTTGTCGTTATCTGTCAATATGTCGTTAGGCCACTTGACGCGCACATTTTTTATGTGAAGTTTGGTTAGGACATCTTTTACGGCGAGGGAAGCTGCCATAAGTGCATAAAATTGCTGGTTTATAGTAATACGTTTTATTTTTCTAAAAACACTGAATGTAAGGTTTTTACCACTTTCTGCTTGCCATTGTGTTCCCATCTGGCCGCGTCCAGCAGTTTGCTCTAAAGCCCACACCACAATGTCCTCATCTGCATTTTCTTCTTTAGAAATACGTTTGAGGTAATCGTTTGTAGAGTCAATGGTATGAAGTTTGTCTATGCGCATATATAAAAACACCCAGTCTAAACTTGTGTTAAGACCGCAGAGTAATGTAAATTTGTAATAACTTTGTGTAAATTAAAGAATTTAATGGTAAAAGAGGAAACGAATACAGATCAATTAATTGCTAAGATTGTCGAGGGAATTGAAGATGTGAAGGGACAGAATATTGATATACTGGATCTAAGGGATATAGAAAATACAGTTTGTGATTATTTTATCATTTGTGATGGAACATCAAATACTCAGGTAGGAGCTATAGTAAGTTCTATCCAGAAAACTGCAAGTAAGGCCTTACAAGAAAAGGCTTGGCATATCGAAGGTATGGAAAACCAAGAATGGGTGCTTATGGATTATGTAAATGTGGTAGTTCACGTTTTTCAGAAGCATATCCGTGAATTCTATGATATTGAGAGTCTTTGGGGTGATGCAAAGATTACTACAATTCCGTCAGACTACTAAAAAAAAATATTAAATGGCTAAAGAAGAAAAGAATGCAGGTGGAACTCCACCTAATAAACCCAAGTTTAGTTCATACTGGATTTATGGTTTAATTATAGTGATTTTTATTGCAATAAGTATGCTTACTGGTAGCTCTGGTATAGGAGAAGCAAAGAAGACTTCGCTATTCCAGTTTGAAGAATACCTAGAGGCGGGAGATGTTGCTCGTGTAGAAATTGTAAATAAAAATGCCGTTAAGGTTTACCTAACAAAAGAGGCAGAGGCTAAAGAGGTTCACAATAAGGGCCGTGCTACTGGTTTTTTAAAGCCATCTGCAGGAGCTCCAGATTATCGTTTTGAGATAGGAGATCTTCAAAACTTTGAAAATGATATTAATAATATTATAGACGAAAATAACTTAGAAACCCGTGTTTCTTATGAGACAGAAGGCGATATGTGGGGTCTTGTTGCAAGTTTTCTACCTTTCATACTTATTATAGGTCTTTGGATTTTTATCATGAGACGTATGTCTTCTGGTGGAGGAGGAGGTCCTGGAGGTCAGATTTTTAACATAGGTAAGTCAAAGGCTAAATTATTTGACGAGAAAACCGATGTTAAGACTACATTTAAAGATGTTGCCGGACTCGAAGGGGCAAAAGAAGAAATACAAGAGATTGTAGACTTCTTAAAAAATCCAGAAAAATACACCAGTCTAGGAGGTAAGATTCCTAAAGGCGCACTTTTAGTAGGACAGCCGGGTACAGGAAAAACGTTACTCGCAAAGGCAGTTGCTGGAGAGGCAAAAGTGCCCTTCTTCTCATTGTCTGGTTCAGATTTTGTTGAAATGTTTGTAGGTGTAGGAGCATCACGTGTACGTGATTTATTTAAGCAAGCAAAGGAAAAATCGCCAGCGATTATATTCATAGATGAGATTGACGCCATAGGTCGTGCCCGTGGTAAGAATAATTTTTCTGGTGGTAATGATGAGCGTGAGAATACCCTTAACCAACTGTTAACAGAGATGGATGGTTTTGGTACCAATACAAACGTAATTGTGCTCGCTGCTACAAACAGAGCAGATGTACTTGATAAAGCGCTTATGCGTGCGGGTCGTTTTGATCGCCAGATTTACGTTGATCTTCCAGATGTGCGTGAGCGTAAAGAGATTTTTGAAGTTCACCTTCGTCCATTAAAAAAGGTAGATGATGAGCTTGATGTTGATTTTCTTGCAAAGCAAACTCCAGGTTTCTCTGGAGCAGATATTGCAAACATGTGTAACGAAGCGGCGCTTATTGCTGCCCGTAAAGGTAGTAAAGCTGTAGGGAAACAAGATTTTTTAGATGCGGTAGATCGTATTGTAGGAGGACTTGAAAAGAAAAATAAAATTATTACACCAGATGAGAAACGAGCAATTGCTTTTCATGAAGCAGGACACGCGACAGTAAGTTGGATGCTTGAGCATGCAGCACCACTTGTAAAAGTGACTATTGTTCCTCGTGGGCAATCACTTGGGGCCGCTTGGTATCTTCCAGAAGAGCGACTCATAGTGCGTCCAGAGCAAATGCTGGATGAAATGTGTGCTGCACTAGGAGGTAGAGCTGCAGAGAAGGTAATCTTTAATAAGATTTCTACAGGAGCTTTGAGTGATCTTGAAAAAGTAACTAAGCAAGCTAGAATGATGGTTACGGTATATGGATTAAATGATAAAGTGGGCAACCTTACTTATTACGACTCTACAGGTCAGTCTGACAATGGTTTTACAAAACCTTATAGTGAACAAACTGCGGTGCTTATTGACCAAGAAATATCTAATATTATAGAGGAGCAATATCAAAGAGCTATTTCTTTACTTACTAAAGAGAAAGATAAACTCACACAGCTTGCCGAGTATCTACTAGATAAAGAAGTGATTTTTAAGGATAACCTAGAGGATATTTTTGGAAAGCGAGCTTTTGGTCCAGAAGAAGAGGTGGAGCAGGTGTCTAAGGACACAGAAAGTAATCCATTAGTCTAGACATAGATTTAATTATACAGGGATAGACCCTCAAAAAATCTTGATTGTGCCTATGGTTCAGTCAAGATTTTTTATATTTGAAAAACACCAAGTATTGAGCAAATCTATTGATGAGTCTTTTTAGAAAAATCTTTGGAAATACATCTAAGTCAGATAGCCCCCATAACGATAAAGAGGGTGAAGCACGCAGTAAATATATGCCGGATATCAACACTCCAGCAGATGAGCGCTTCACAAAAAACTTTATTATAAATGGAGGGCGATTTTTATATGCCCTAAATCAAGATGAAATTAATGAGAATTTTGATAATATCTTATTAGAAAATGACTGGTATGAAGGAGACGTTTTCTGTATGGATGATAATCTTAAAGATTTATTTAAAGGGTATAATCTCAATTTTGGAACAGAGAAAAAATCATCTTTCTTTTTGACTACTTGTGAAAGCCTTGTTGCCAGTGATGGTTCCCTTCTAGTTTGTTCAAAACAGCTTAAAGAATTAAAGTTGCATGATCTCCCAGAAGATATCATTGTTTTTGGAACGGCAAGTCAGATCGTAAATACTATAGGTGAAGGGTTAAGACTTATAAAAAATAGAAATTCAGGGAGTATACCTACTAATATTACTACCATTAAGAATTTTGAGTCAAAAGGGGATGATAAGGATTTTATGACCTACGGAAGTAGTACAAAAAATCTTTACTTGTTATTGTTAGAAGATCTTTAATATGCGTGAAGTACTTATTAGAGGGCTATCTGGATTGCTCTATGTTACATTATTGCTGCTAGCTATTTTCTCATACGAAACGACATATCTTGTCGTATTCTCTGCATTAGGTATAGTAGTATTATATGAATTTTTAAAGCTTATAAAGATAACGTCTTTTTTATCTTATGCATTGCTTCTTGTTTGTGT
>Ga0114955_1000304_pt1 | contig 26376 bp, 25 predicted proteins | sample Porto_5metaG_FD_87302 | JGI IMG/M metagenome (GOLD analysis project Ga0114955, IMG submission 87302) | Marine algal microbial communities from Porto, Portugal - Porto_5 metaG | ecosystem: Host-associated > Algae > Red algae > Unclassified | place: Portugal: Porto | collected 2015-02-02 | reverse complement strand
GCAGCGCAGTCACCAGATTATCGACATGGACCAGTGCCTTATTCAGGAGCAGGAAAACGATGAAGTTTTACGCGTTGTAAAAGAAATTGCTGAGAAGTACGGCATCCGTGCATACGATGAGCGCTCACATCGCGGAACGCTCAGACATGTTGTTGCAAAATACGGGAAGCAAACGGACGACATCATGGTCGTCATCGTTACAAAAAACAAAGACTTGCCGAATCGCAAGAACATTATTAAAGACATCACAGAGCAACTTCCGAAAGTGAAATCGATCGTTCAGAACGTTAATCCAAAGCGCACGAACGTGATTTTCGGAGACGAAACCCGCGTCCTATGGGGATCACCATACATTTATGATACGATCGGTGATATTAAATTCGCGATTTCAGCACGATCGTTTTATCAGGTAAACCCTGATCAAACGAAAGTCCTTTACGATCAGGCTCTTGAATACGCTGGACTTACTGGTAACGAAACGGTGATTGACGCATATTGCGGGATCGGCACGATTTCCCTTTTCCTCGCTCAAAAAGCGAAGCAGGTGTACGGCGTTGAAATCGTACCAGAAGCGATTGAAGATGCGAAGCGAAATGCTGAGCTAAATGGCATTACAAACGCAGAATTTGCCGTTGGCGAAGCCGAGAACGTCATCCCAGCCTGGAAAGAACAGGGCATTAAGCCTGACGTGATCGTCGTTGACCCACCACGTAAAGGCTGTGACGAAGCGCTCCTTCAAACGATTATTGATATGAAACCCGAGAAAGTTGTGTACGTATCTTGTAACCCGGCAACGCTAGCTCGGGATCTACGGATCTTAGAAGATGGTGGATTTGAAACGAAGGAAGTTCAGCCGGTTGATATGTTTCCGCATACAACGCACGTCGAGTGCGTAACCTGGCTAGAAAAGAAATAACTCATCCTTTGCAACATAAAAAAGCACCTCCCCAAACGCTCACAAAGCGAATGGGAAGGTGCTTTTTTTAAGCGTTAGACGCCATCTTATCCTTACTCGTTTTCAGATCAAAACGATCAGCATTCATAATCTTCACCCATGCCGACACAAAGTCGCGCACAAATTTCTCTTTATTGTCCTCTTGTGCATAGACTTCTGCATAAGCACGAAGGATGGAGTTTGAACCGAAGACGAGATCCACGCGTGAAGCGGTGCGTACGAGTTCGCCTGTTTTGCGGTCGCGTCCTTCGTATTCATTGAAGTTAGCTGGCTTCCATTCAATGCCCATGTCGAGTAGGTTCACGAAGAAATCGTTCGTTAGTGTACCAACGCGTTCAGTGAACACGCCATGCTTCGTACCCTTGTGGTTTGTCCCGAGTACGCGCATACCACCAATAAGAACGGTCATTTCAGGAGCAGTTAGACCGAGCAGCTGTGACTTGTCGACGAGTAGCTCTTCAGGGCTTAACGTGTATTCCTTCTTTTGATAGTTACGGAATCCGTCAGCCATTGGCTCTAATACGTCAAAGCTTTCCACATCTGTTTGCTCTTGCGTTGCATCGCCGCGTCCTGGTCCAAATGGAACAGTAATCTCAACACCAGCATCTTTTGCCGCTTTTTCTACAGCTGCACTACCTCCAAGAACAATTAAGTCTGCTAAGCTCACTTTTTTCTCAAGTTTGCTTTGGATTTTCTCATATACTGATAGTACTTTTGATAATTGTTCTGGTTCATTTACATCCCAGTTCTTTTGTGGCTCTAAGCGGATACGCGCGCCATTTGCACCACCGCGATAATCAGAGCCGCGATAGGTACTTGCAGAAGCCCAAGCTGTTGTCACAAGCTCGCTGACGCTTAATCCTGAGTCCAGGATTTTAGCTTTCAGGTTTTCAACTTCAGCAGCAGTCAGTTCATAATCCACATTCGGGATTGGATCTTGCCAGATCAAATCTTCCTGTGGTACTTCAGGGCCAAGGTATCTTTCTTTCGGTCCCATGTCACGGTGAAGTAACTTGAACCATGCTCGCGCAAATGTATCAGCGAAATATTCAATATCTTCGTGGAAACGACGTGAAATCTTTTCATAAATTTCATCTTCACGAAGCGCCATATCTGCTGTTGTCATCATTGTATTCACTTTGATTGAAGGATCTTCAGCATCTGGTGCAAGGTCCTCTGGTTTAGGATTCACCGGCTTCCATTGGTGTGCACCTGCAGGACTTTTCGTCAATTCCCACTCATAACCGAATAGTAAGTCATAGTATCCGTTATCCCATTTTGTTGGATTAGCGGTCCATGCACCGTCAACACCACTTGTAATCGTGTCACGGCCTTTCCCACTTCCGTAAGAGTTCTTCCAACCGAGTCCCTGTTCTTCAATATCAGCAGCTTCGGGTGAGGATCCAACGTTAGCTTCAGCGTCTCCTGCTCCGTGTCCTTTACCAAACGTATGACCACCTGCAATCAAGGCAACTGTTTCTTCATCATTCATTCCCATACGAGCGAATGTTTCACGAATGTCACGTGCACTTCCTAGTGGATCTGGTTCGCCATTTGGTCCTTCAGGATTGACATAAATAAGCCCCATTTGAACAGCAGCTAGCGGACTTTCAAGCTCGCGGTCGCCTGAATAACGGTTGTCACCAAGCCACTCTTTCTCAGTACCCCAATAAATATCTTCTTCTGGATGCCACACGTCTTCGCGTCCGCCAGCAAAACCAAATGTATTCAAGCCCATTGATTCAAGCGCAACGTTCCCCGTGATGACAAGTAGATCAGCCCAAGAAATCTTATTTCCATACTTTTGCTTAATTGGCCAAAGGAGGCGACGTGCTTTGTCAAGGCTCGCGTTATCTGGCCAGCTGTTCAATGGTGCAAAACGCTGCGATCCAGTAGCGCCACCGCCACGTCCGTCACCAGTACGATATGTACCAGCTGCGTGCCATGACATACGGATAAAGAGAGGGCCATAATGGCCGTAATCTGCAGGCCACCAGTCCTGGCTGTCGGTCATTAAGTCACGAAGATCCTGCTTCAGTGCATAATAGTCCAGCTTTTTGAATTCTTCAGCATAGTCAAAGTCATCCCCCATTGGGTTGCTTTTTCGATCATGCTGTTGAAGAAGGTGCAAGTTTAACTGGTTTGGCCACCAGTCTTTATTCGTTGTTCCGACTTTTGTCGTTGTAATCGCGCTATCTTCCTTAGTTTGGCCATGAGAGACAGGGCATTTCCCAGCTTGGCTGCTGTGCATTTCGTTATTATCCATATTCAATCTCCTTTCGAATGTAAGAAAATTAATTGTAACTCCTATTAGATTATAATTATAATAAATTAATAATCATTTTGAAAGAGTTATGAACTAATTTTCACAAAATAATTTCAAAACACGACTAAATAGAGCGGTTACAACTAGTTTGAAAATGAAGAAGGGCACTTGTTAACCTTCCAACGTTAATGGTAAGTAGATTAGAAAACCATCCGATCAGCTAAGCAACAGACGAAGCACTTTTCTTCCAGTTTCATTCTCCTACTTAACTATATACTTTCGATTTATTAACCGGTTTACCTCTTTCAAAAAACAGTTAAGGGCATTTCGTTTAACAGAAAAGAGAGGCGGTGATGAACCGCCTCTCTTTTCGGAAATCTATTTTGTTACGAGCTGATCTTTTAATAGAAACTTTTCAACTACTTTTGCGACACCGTCATTCTCGTTCGTATCTGTAATGTAGTCAGAAATCTTTTTGATGTCATCCGGAGCATTCCCCATCGCAACGCCAAGTCCTGCAAATTCAATCATTTCTTGATCATTGTAACTGTCTCCAACGGCAATAACTTCTTCTCGTTTAATACCGAACTCATTAATAAGCTTCTCGATGCTCGTGCCTTTCGTGATTCCTTTATCGGTGAACTCGAGAAAATATGGCTTGGACCGCATCACGCTGAATTCTTCTCCTAACTCAGCTTGAAGTTTCTTTTCTACTTTCTTGAGATGCTCTGGTTCTCCGACCATGAGAACTTTTACGACGGGTTCTGTGACACCATCCATAAAGGAATCGACGACAGTAATCGGTAAACCTGTCAGTTCAGACTCAATCGTTGTGTAGGGATTTTCTTCTGCAGTAATAATTTCATCTCCAACGTACGTATGAATGTACACATTTTCTCGTGTACTAATGTCATGGAGTCGTTGAACAGCTTCTACAGATAATGTCTGACTGAAGAAATCCTTTTTAGAGTGACAGTTAATAATTTTTCCGCCGTTAAAGGATAGAATGTAACTCTCATAGTCTGCGAGGAAGAGTTCGTCAGCATATGAAACCATTCCGAGCGTTGGTCTTCCAGAGGCAAGCACAACTTTTTTTCCTTCTTGTTGCGCTTGCATAAGAGCTTCTTTATTTCGATTAGAAATCGTTTGATCAGCTCTGAGCAATGTATCGTCTAAATCTAATACAATCATTTTATAAGTCATAGTTGAATTTCCTCTCTTAGCTAGTTTCCTTACCATTCTACTAGAATTAAGGTGAAAAGGGGGAAGTGTTGATAAAATGGAAAAAAGTAATGAATTTGGTGTTCAGTTTATCGTGCGGGTGGAAAACCTTTACAATGCAAATCAATTGATTAACTTTGGTTAGAGGAGTATCTTTGAACTCATCATTCCGATCTAAAATCATTGAATTATATTTTGAAACGTTTAAACAAATCAAAGGAGTATATATAATGGAAAACTACCAAGAACTTACACTAAAGCAAAAATCATTTTTCCGAAGTGGAAAAACAAAAAATGTATCCTTTCGAATCGATGCGTTAACAAAATTAAAAGAGCTCATGTCATCTCATGAACAAGACATGATTGCCGCTCTTAAAGCAGATTTAAATAAACCTGAAACAGAAACAAAACGCGCGGAGATTGGTCTTGTTTTAGGAGAAATTAATTTCATGATTGAGAATTTATTTGCGTGGTCAACTCCAAATAAAGTGGAAACACCATCCACTCATTCAGGAGCAACAAGCTTTATTGTTCCAGAACCATACGGCTCAGCACTTGTCATTGCACCATGGAACTATCCGGTACAACTTGCCGTTGCACCGCTAGCTGGAGCGATTGCGGCTGGAAACTGTGCTGTCTTAAAACCATCAGAGTTAACACCTCATACTTCTAATCTTTTAGCTAAGATGATTAATGAGAATTTCCCTGAAGAATACTTGCGCGTTGTTGAAGGGGAAGTAGAAACAAGCACAGCTCTTCTCAAAGAGAAATTTGATTATATCTTCTTTACTGGTAGTACTGGCGTTGGGAAAATTGTGGCAGGAGCGGCTGCTAAGAATTTAACACCAGTGACACTTGAGTTAGGTGGAAAAAGTCCTGCGATCGTGCATGAAGATGCTGACCTTGATGAAGCAGCAGCGCGAATTGCCCGCGGTAAATTTGCGAATGCAGGTCAAACATGTGTGGCACCGGATTATCTTCTTGTCCATCGAAACGTAAAAGAACAGTTGATTGGAAAGATGAAAGAAGTTATCACCAACACATACGGAGAGAACGTTTCAGAAAACCTTGATTTCCCCCATGTGGTAAGTGAACGTCATTTTGATCGTTTGAATGAATTTTTACGTAATGGCGAGGTAGTCGCTGGAGGTCATTCTGACAAATCACGCTTATTCATTGAACAAACAATCTTAGATAATATTTCATGGGAAGATCCTGTGATGCAAGATGAGATCTTTGGACCTATTCTACCTGTTCTTGTTTATGACGAAATTGCAGAAGCGATTGATGCAGTCGTTGAACGTCCAAAGCCACTAGCACTCTATCTTTTCTCTGATAATGAACAGGTACAAGATGACGTATTAAATACCATTTCATTTGGTGGCGGAGCAATCAACGATACGATCAATCACATGACTTCTCACTACCTTCCATTTGGCGGTGTAGGGAATAGCGGTATGGGAGCTTACCATGGGAAAGCTAGTTTTGATACATTCTCACACTTCAAGAGCATTTTGAAACGCTCAAATAAATAAAAACAATAGCATATTCTTATGCTTTATGACGCTTCATAAAGGGTATATGACGAAAGTAGACAACTTTGAAACTGAAGTTTAGTTTAATAGGATAATTTACGTAGAAAGGGTGTCTAGAATGAAAGTACTTATAGTTGGAGCAAACGGTCAGATTGGGAAGCATTTAACTTCCTTTATTAAAGAGCATAATGATCTAGAAGCGAAAGTGATGATTCGTAAAGAAGAGCAGGCTTCTTACTTTAAGGATTTAGGGGCAGAAACTGCTGTAGTTGATTTAGAAGAAGACGTTAATGCCATTGCGAAGGCTGCTGAAGGTGTCGATGCGATCGTCTTTACAGCAGGTTCTGGTCCAAACACAGGTGCGGATAAAACGATGCTAGTTGATCTAGATGGAGCTGTAAAAACAATTGAAGCAGCAAAAGAAGCTGGCGTAAAACGGTTTGTTATGATTAGTTCTTATGACACAACGCGTGAAGCGATTCAGTCTGCTCCATCTTCATTTTCACCTTACGTAGCAGCGAAGCACTATGCAGATGAATGGTTGCGAGCAACGGATTTAGATTATACGATTATCCATCCGGGTGCCTTAACGAATGATCAGGGAATTGGGAAGGTCAACGCTGCTACTAGAGTAGAAAGAAATGAAATCCCTCGAGAAGATGTTGCGAGCGTGATCGTAGCGACGCTCGAAAATGATGCAACGATTGGCAAGGAATTTCAAGTCGTGACAGGTACGGAGCCAATTAAAGAAAGCATCAATTCACTATAATTGAAACGTGATCTTTTAAAAGAGAGATTGCATCAAACAAAGCCCCTTGTTCACATGCAAGGGGCTTTGTTTTGATCTTTTCATTACAACTCGTTTTTTACACCAACACTCTCCAGCGCTTCATTCACCTCATCAATCATAAAAAGAAAAGACCTGAGTTTAATTTGCAGATGGAATAAATGTATCAGAAATATGAGTCGTCACCGGACCATATACCTCTTGTTTGTTTTCAGGATATGTAATGATGAACCGATTGAAAACATTATCGCCATAAAAGAATTTCTCATAAGTAATCAATCCATTTTCTATGTAGGATAAGACGAACCAATGATCAGCCAATCGGTCATAAGCGATAGGGACTTCAATATTATTTATCGCTTGCTGATAAATCGATTCGATTGATTCGTCCATACTGTTATGTGATCCAAAAACGGTGATCTCCAACTCCTCATTATAAAAATTCAATCCATCACCATTAGTTGGAGGGGATCCTACGGTTAAATCAGATGGATATTGGATAGAAAAGCCGAATCTCTCATTTGTGTAGGTATCATAGGTCCGAACTTCTTCAACTTCCACAGGTTCTTCTTTTGGTTTAATAGGTTTTTCTTTAGCCGCATTTATAGTGGTGGAAGTCTTAGCATTTTCTAGCTCATCTAAAGCATCATTTATTCTTCCGGTGAGGTTAGCTAATTCATTCTCATAATATGAAAGAGCTTCTTCTGATTGTACTTTAGTATGTAATAACTGAAGCTGCTCAAGAGCGCTAGTATATTCTTTGTCAGAAATGAGTTGATTGATCGTATCGATTTCTTCCTCTGTATCCGCCAGTTCTTCTTGCTCATCAAGAATCGTCTTTTTCCATTTTTGAGCTTCTGATTGAACAGTCACTAAACCTTCATCTAGATTTGTAACGGCCTCAAATGCATCTAATGCAGATATGTATTCTTCTTGTTCATAATAGTTAATGGCACCTTCCATTTGACTTGCTTGTTCGAAATAGATACGTGCTTCTTTATCATTTGCTTGTTCCGAGGAAGCGACTTCAAAATAAATAGCTGCTTGGTGGTAATCTTGCTCTCCTAAGCTATCAATCCCTTTGTCCATTGCATTCTGGTAGTCGCTGTTTCCACAAGAAGCGAGGATCATAATACAAAGGGCGGCAGATAAAAAGGTGAACCGACTTTTCATAAAAGAACTCCTTTAAAATGGTAGTTACTAACAACTGTATTTTATCAGAAATAAATCGTTATGGAGGTTCTTTTTCCAATTATTTCTTAAGGGAATGTGAAAAGACAAAATAAAACAACCACCAGGGAATCTCCCCGATGGTTTTGATGAAGTATTAGCAGTCTTTTCCATTAACGAAAGCAGCGCCAACGATGATAAGAAGAATGAACAATACAACGATTAGAGCAAATCCATTCCCGTAACGAGCGCCACCAACTTGGTTTCCGCAACCGCCGTATCCAGCGCCACCAACCTGGTTTCCACATCCGTAACCATAACTCATGAAATCATCTCCTTTCATAGTTTCTTCTTTAGTGTATGAAGGAGAAGAGGATGGTGCTTAGGTGTTGGACTAGTTTAAAAAAAGTTAGGTGCACTGGTGGCATCATCTAGAACTTAAAGAAAAATTCTGCTTGAGAAAAATGGGTTTTGTTCGCTCTATTTAAATGAAGCGTATCCTTCATCAGCCATGACGACACTGCCGTTTATCGCACTAGCTTCTTCTAATGAAAGAAGGTAAACCGCGTCGGCTAGCTGCTCGGGATCGGTGAGTTTATTGCCGATAACTTTTGCTTTCATACCGTCGATTAAGCCTTTATCACGATATCCTTGGACGATTGGCGTATCGACAACGCCAGGTGCGACACCAACGACACGGATGCCGTATGGTGCTAAATCAAGCGCAGCTGATTTCGTGATCATATTGACCGCCCCTTTTGTTGCATGGTAAGCGAAAGTGGCTGGCGAGGCGAGTACTCCAAAGACAGATGTTGTATTAATGATGACGCCTTTCACATTTAAAGCCTTCATCTTTTTAGCAGCAGCCATAATTCCATACGCCACTCCGTGCTGGTTAATGTCGATCACTTTATGATAATCTTCTAAATCAAATTCCGGAAGAGGTGTAGGACGTCCAATTCCCGCGTTATTAAACATCACGTCGATCGTCCCGAATTGTTCAACAGTTTTTTCGATAAGCGCTTCCACATCTTCATAACGCGAAACATCTGTCTTCACAAAGAGTGCAACTCCACCTTCTGCTTCAATTAATTCAACGGTTTCAGTACCTTTCTTTTCATCAAAATCAGCAACAACGACTTGATCACCTTTCCGTGCGAACTTTAAACATGTTTGTCTCCCAATTCCACTTGCTCCACCTGTAATTACTACTACTCTATTTGCAGTCATATCTAAGGGTCCCTTTTTAAAAGTATTTCACGGCTTTAGTTTATCATCGTTCATATTTAATAAATATTTAAATATAGTTATACTTAATTAAGCATTGCTTAAGGAAGTGTGTAGAATGAATATCGAACAAATGGCGTATATCGTTACAGTGGCAAACACGGGATCACTATCGAAGGCTGCGGAAGAGCTACACATTAGCTTATCGGCTATCAGCCAATCAATAAGTAAGTTAGAGAACGAAATAGGTTTGAAAATATTTGTGCGTAATCGAGCAGGCGCGGCTCTAACTTCCCAAGGTGAGCAAATTGTATCGAAGGCGAGAGAAGTCATAACAAAGATGGAAGAAGTAAGAGAAGAAGTAAACCGTCAACTAGATATGTTGAGCGGTGAATTAAAGATCGCTACGATTCCAGGACCGATTCATTTGTTAGTTGACGTTGTTTCACGTTTTAAAAGAGCGTATCCCAATGTGAAACTAGAGATTTATGAGAATGGACCGGTAAAAATAATTGAGGACCTGTATCAAAAGCAATTGGATTTAGGTCTTATTTTAATATCGGATCGGCTTATTCAAAAACATAACATGCTTTCTTTTGAAAAAGTAAGGGATGGAAAAATGGTCGTAGGGGTAAGAAAGGAATCACCTCTAGCTAGCAAAAAGACGATTAAGCCAGAGGATCTTATTCATGAGACGCTCGTTCTTTACGATGATGCTTATATCGAACAATTTGTGGCAGAAACGTTATCGCAATTTGGTTCGCCTGATATTTTGTTTACTACAAACAATACAGATGCAATAAAAAATGCTGTTAAGAGAGGGATTGCAGTAACCCTTGGAATTGACTATTCGTTTGGTAACAGGCAATTAAGAGAGCGTGACATTGTTATGGTAGAGATTGAGGAAGGGGAGCATGAAAATGTGTTCCTTGCTCTTGTGCGTCATCGTGAGGGACAAGCGAATCGCGTTAGGCGAGAGTTTGTAGCGAGTATAAAAAAGTATTTTTAAAAAGGCTGGTTCATTATTTGAACCAGCCCTTTTCTTTAAAACGTGAGATTGCTTCAATTCGGTTTGTGACTTCTAATTTATCGAGAATGACCGAAATATAATTACGAACGGTACCTGGAGTAATATAAAGTTCACTTGAGATATCTTTCGTGTTTTTACCATCAGCCATCAGCTGGATCACCTGCTTTTCGCGTTCGGTTAGTGGGTTTTCATTCCCAAAAGCGAGATCGACTAGCTCTGGAGCAAAAATTCGCTGACCTTCCATGATTTTAAGAATCGAGCTAGCTAATTCATCACTCGGACTATCTTTTAACAGATAGCCACTAACCCCTGCTTTACGTGCTCGCTCAAAATAACCGGCACGTGCAAAAGTGGTAAGAATAATGATTTTGCACGATACACTACTTAATTCTTCCGCAGCATCAAGTCCGCTTTTCAGTGGCATTTCAATGTCCATAATACATATATCGGGCTTTAGTTCTTTCACTAAAGAGATCGCCTCTTCGCCATTTGTTGCCTGGCCGACAACTTCCATTCCTTCTTCTAGATCGAGTAGAGAGCCAAGCGCTCCAAGGAGCATACGTTGGTCTTCTGCAAGTACGATGCGTATCACACCGATCCCTCCTGTTCATTTTGATGAATCACATTTGGTACTCGAATGTTTAAGGTTGTTCCTTGTGAAGAGTGAATTTCAAGAGTTCCGTTTACGAACTCTAATCGTTCTCTCATCCCCTGAAGTCCGTGTCCTTGAAATGACGTTGTTCCTTCAGGGATACCATTACCATTATCTTCAACTTGGATCAGGACTTCGGTTTGGGATTGTTTCACGAGAACCCTGCACCATGAAGCATGGCTATGCTTGACGATATTTGTTACGGCTTCTTTCAGACACATACTTAAAACATTTTCGGCAAGCAATGGTGTGTTTTCGAGCTGTGGATTCCCTTCAAGACGAAACTCCATTTCCGCCGCTTGTAGGATTTGTTGCACACGAATCAATTCATCCTCTAACCTGGCTCCACGCATATTTGAAACCATTTCGCGAACTTCTTTCAATGCGGTTCTTGCAGTCTGTCTTATGTCATGAATTTCATTAATGGCCGCGTCAGGTTTTACTGGGATTAATTTTCGGGCTAAATCGCTTTTTAAACCGATCATCGAAAGCTTTTGACCGAGTGTATCGTGTAAATCACGTGCGATTCGTTCTCTTTCTTCAATCACCATTAATTGTGAGATCTTCTCGTTGGCGCTTTGTAATTGTTGTTCGAGGCGGTGCTGCTTATTACGGTACCGAATCGTGAATGGGAGGAGAGCAACGCCTAGCACACAGATAAAGATAAACGGAAGCTGTGGAAGCAAGGTATCATCATGTGTAAAGAAAATAATGACTGTTGCCGCAATCGTTGTTGTTAAATGAACGATGTAGAGTGAGAGAAAACCAGCTTTATTCTCAATGCTACCAATGAAAAACGCTAAAAATAGAGCGAAGTACACGTACCCAAATAAAATTGTCATTACGATGCTAATCGCCATTTCAATACTGACCCATAAATAAACCAATTTACTATTGGAGATGAAAGAGAGACGGTAGGATAAGAAAAATAAAAGTATGACAAAAATACCGATTGTAATTTCAATAACCGATGATGATCTGAAAATAAAAAAGAAGGGAAGCAAACAAAAAATAATCCAAACATAAGAACTGATCCCGGTGTTCTTAGGAATGATGTGATACCAGCTTTGCATGGGGATCTCCTTTCGAAACGCTATGGTTACAGGATATACCATCTGTATGTGCATGTCACTTATCTACCATTAGTATAATCCCTTTAAAGATATTGAAAAACCCATCCAAGCTGAATGGGTTTTTCAGTAATGTTATTTTTCCTGGAAGCTTGGTCTTTTAGCATTCATCATCGCAAGTTTGCCAGGGTTTTTAAGAAGTGGTTTTACCTCTTTAAAGGTAACAAATGTTTTGTTTTTTGTATCATAGAGACGGAATCGAATTGATTCAAGACTTGATAACAACGTAATTGTCGTCGCCTTATGCAATGGTGGCGTAGATTCATGCGCTTTCTCAAGATGATAGTTAGGTACTCTTGGGCTTAAGTGATGTACATGGTGATACCCGATGCTTCCGGATACCCATTGAAGGATTTTTGGAAGCTTGTAATAAGAACTACCATCAACCGCAGCTTTTACAAAATCCCATTCTGTTTCATCTTCATAATAAGAGTCCTCAAATTGGTGCTGTACGTAGAACAACCAAATTCCAAGTGAGCCTGCTACGTAAAGGATTGGTAGCTGAATAATTAGAAACGCTTCCCACCCAATCGCGAGAATCAAAAGAGAATAAATCGCTACAATGGATGCATTTGTAATATATGTGCTCATACGTTCTTTACGTTTCGCATCTTTACGATTGAAACGATTAGCGATAAGGAACAAGTAAATTGGACCAAGACCAAACATCACAATCGGGTTACGGTAGAGACGATAAGCAAGTCTACCCCAAAATGAAGCTTGGGCATACTCTTCAACCGTCATCACCCAGATGTCACCTGTTCCGCGCTTATCTAAGTTACCGCTCGTTGCATGGTGGATGTTATGCTCACGTTTCCATTTTTCAAAAGGAAAGAGTGTGATGATGCCAGAGATTGTCCCAACAATCCGGTTTGCTTTTTGACTTTTGAAGAAGGAACCGTGCGTACAGTCGTGAAAAATGATAAAGATTCGAACAACAAATCCTCCTGCAATCATCGCAAGTGGAACGGCTAGCCAGGCAGAAACGCTTAAGCTCTGGTAAGCGAGAAACCATAGCAATAAGAATGGAAGAAGGGTGTTCAAGAGCTGTCGTACCCCTACGACCGTGTCGGGCTTTGCGAAAGTTGATACACTTTTTTTCAATTCTTTTTGTTTTTGTTTTTGTTCATTCATATGGTTACCCCTTTGTTAGGCATAGTTGAAATAACGTTAAGCCTAATGATAGAGGATAGAGTGTCATGGTGTAAGACACAAACGTCAGGACATAACCATGATAAATGTCATGGGTTTGTTGGGGATATTAGGAAAAACCGTTCTAAAAACTTGTGTCCACTTGTTGTTTCGCTCTCCGGCCTTGAACGATAGACTGATGGACTTTCATGGCAATCACTAAAATTATCCCTCCAAAAGCATAACCAGCTACAACATCTGTTGCATAGTGTTCTCCTGTAGCGATGCGACTTACGCCAATGATTATAAGTAATAACGTACCTATGATTAAGCTAATGGTTTTTAATAATGGATGAGGAGAGTGATGATAAATCAAATAGATAATCAAGCCATACATAATGAATCCGATCATCACATGCCCACTTGGAAAGCTATACCCTTCCTCAATCCCATTCATTGCTGGTCGTTCCCTCTGTGTCCAATTCTTAATCAGCTTGTTCAAAACATTTCCACTCAATACAAATACGAATACTGCAATGATGCCTGCATAATCTCTTGTTCGGAGCCACAAGATCACCATCGTTAGTAGGGAAATGCAGATAATCGCAGGTTTAGATGCTGTGAAAGAGAGTAGCTCAAGTCCATGTAACCAGTCAGTTGAAAAAGCGCTTCTAAGAAACTCATAAATGGTTCGATCAAATGTGAATGAGACATTTTGTAGGATGCTTCCAGTTAGAAAGATGATAATTGCAAAACTTGCACTCAATAAAGCAAAGAGCAGGGTATTTAGTTTTTTCAATAATTCTACCTCATTTCTCAAAAATTTCCTTTCTAATTATAATCGTGATAGCTTCAAAAGAAAAGGATACGAATATCAAAAAAAAGCCCCCAAAACCTCATTATAGAGATTTGGGGACTTAAGAAATGCTACTCTAAATTCGCATGTTTCCCATACATTTTATTCGTATCTAAACCTTTCTTCTCCATGAATCGCAAAATAATTGCATCATAGAAAAGCAAAAGGGTTTGTTCGAATAACGATCCCATTGGTTGAATGGTTTCGTAGTCACCAGACTGATCTTTGGGAGAGCCTGGTAGGGTTACAATAATATCTGCTAATTCACCAATTGTAGAGTTGGGATTAATTGTAACAGCCGCAATTTTTCCACCAATGTTCGCAGCTTTCTTCGCAATAGAGACGAGCTGCTTCGTTTCACCAGACCCTGATCCAATGATGATTAGATCACCTTCTTCAAAGGTTGGTGTGACTGTTTCGCCAACAACGTAAGCATCGATGCCCATATGCATCATGCGCATGGCAAAGGACTTTGCCATGAAGCCAGAGCGACCACCGCCAGCAACGAATACTTTCTTGGCTTCTAGTATTTCATTGGCGAGCTGTTCAGCTTCTTCGTCAGCAATGAGATCTACTGAACGATTTAGCTCATCAATAATTTCAGCTAAATAGTGAGTAGTCTGCATAGTAGTATTATCCTTTAATAAGCTTTTGCATTTTTGATGCAACGGCTTTTTTATCGTCTTCACCAGTAATTCCGCCACCTACGATGACAAGGTCTGGTTGTACTTTTACAACTTCTTCAAGAGAGTCAAGCTTAATGCCGCCAGCAATGGCTGTTTTGGCATTTTTTACAACACCTTTAATTGTTTCAAGGTCTTCGAAAGAATTTTGCCCTTTTGCTTGAAGATCGTATCCAGTGTGAACACAAATATAGTCAACGCCTAGCGCATCTACTTCTTTCGCACGAGTTGCAAGATCTTTCACTGCCATCATATCTACAAGGATTTCTTTCCCTTGCTTTTTCGCTTCTTCAACAGCACCTTTGATTGATTCATCTTCAGCAGCACCAAGAATTGTGATGATATCTGCGTTAGATTTAGAGGCTTTCATAACCTCATAACCTGCAGCATCCATAATTTTAAGGTCTGCAAGAACTTCAAGGTTAGGGAATGCGGCTTTCATTTCTTTGACAGCGCGAAGACCTTCATTGATAACAATCGGCGTACCGATTTCAACGATGTCAATATGTTCCTGAACTTCTTTTACTAATTCAATACCTTCTTCTGTGTTTACCAAGTCTAATGCTAGCTGTAATTTCATAATACGTTCACTCCCAATCCATATTTTTTCTGTCTCTCTTGTCAGACACCAATATAATCGATCTGATGGTGTAGTAGCAAGTATACTGCTTACTATCTCATCATGTAAGTACGCACATTAAACTTACATAGTGTCAAAAAGTATACTATGAGTTATACTGGGCTTATACGGAGGTGATTTCGTGTCACGCACCCAGGATAAAACATTTTATTGTGAAAAAGAATTAACGCTTGCGGTTATCGGAGGCAAGTGGAAAATGCTGATTTTATGGCATTTAGGCAAGCAGGGTACAAAACGATTTGGTGAATTAAAGTCCCTTATGCCGGGAATTACACAGCGTATGCTAGTAAATCAGCTAAGAGAATTAGAAGATGACCAAATTGTTCATCGAGAAGTGTACCCAGTTGTCCCTCCGAAGGTAGAGTATTCCCTTACCGAGCAAGGTGAAACATTAATGCCAATACTCGACTCCATGTATGAGTGGGGGAAGAATTACAATCAAAATGTCCTTGGCAAACCGATTGAAACGAAAGAGTCGGTATAAAACACAAAACCCCTGCGCGCTCTATCAAACGTATAGAGCGTGCAGGGGTTTTACATGTTAGTGTTCAACCAATAACTGTATTTCTTCTTTGATTGTTTCCCATGCAAAAGATGTTGTGTCGATTAACATGAAGTGTTCCGCTGAAGGAAGCTCAATCAGTTTTACAAAATCACCTTCACCTTCAGCTTCCCGCTGATAGTAGTCGCTAATGCCGATTGGGACGTTAATATCTAATGCACCGTGAACGAGAATTTGCTGAACGCCAAGTGGAAGAAGTTCTACTGGTGATGCGTTTTTGTACCGATCTGGATAGTGCTCTGGTGAACCCCCTATCAGTTCAGCCGTTGGATTGTTGGGGGCAAGAGAAAGAGCTTGATCTCTATAGTTGTGAACGCCATACATCATTTCGAGATCGTTCACCCCAGCTAGACTAACCACTCCATGAAGAGGAAGAGGTTTCTTGATATATAATTCACTACTCTCGTCAATGCGACCTCGCGCAGCAAGCCATGTTGCTAGATGACCGCCAGCGGAATGCCCAATTGTAACAACCTTATCAAGGTTAAGAGGGTAAGAATCAGCAAGCGTCCTTATGTAGTCAGTTGCTTGTGCTACATCAGTAAAAGTTCCAGGATAGCCGCCACCTTCTTGCCCAGTTCGACGGTATTCAATATTCCATGTGGCAAATCCACTTGCTGTTAAATCTTCCGCTACTTCTCTCATGATCTCGAGTGTAAATTGTTTTCTCCAAAAGCCCCCGTGAATGACAACGGCAATTGGAAAAGGGCCATCTCCTTTCGGAAGACGCAATTCACCAAATTGATTTTCGTTTTCACCATAGAATATCTTTTCCACGTTGTTAACCACCTCTCTGATCGAAATGACATGCCCCTTCATTATCGCATATCACGTGACACTTTCATCAGATGGAGCACTTAAAAAACCAATCGTTAAACGATTGGTTATACTGCGTAAAAAGAATAATGATACCTAGTTACCTAACTTTATGCCTTTTGCAACACTATAAAAATTATTTACAATCATAAATGATCCCGTATTACTACCACCGGATCCGCTAACGCTATTACTTACAGAGATTGGGGAGATCGTGTGCGCACACTGGACTACCGTTCCGCTGTTGTTTGTAATGATCACTGGCCCTCTAATAAAACAACCCATCTATTTCACTCCTCAAAAGCCGTCTTCTGATAGCAGTATATGGACAAACTGAGTGAATGGTGTGGACATGTATTGAGAATCAGCGTCTATATAGAATTAATCAGAAAAAATAGGAGCCAGCTGCCTGACCCCTAAGTAACTCGTTAACTTATGAAAAGGGCTTGAGCAAAGGTGATGCCCCCTGTGATGAGTAAAAAGACGAAGCTATATTTAAGTGTGAAGCGGAAAAGGTCGCCTTCGCGTCCTACAAGGCCAACCGCACCTGTGGCAACAGCGATAGACTGAGGAGATAACATTTTTGCCATCACACCACCTGCGGTATTCGCAGCAACGAGCACCATCGGAAGCACCGCAATTTGTTGAGCAGTAATTTGTTGCAAGTTCCCGAATAAAGCATTGTTAGACGTAACAGAACCAGTTAAGAATACGCCAATCCATCCTAGAAGTGGAGACAGGAATGGGAAGACACCTCCGGTTGCAGCAAGAGCTAGACCTAATGTAGAGCTCATGCCACTATAATTTGCAATGAAGGCAAATCCTAGCACCATCATAATTGTAAGAACGGGCTTTTGAAGTTCTTTTACTGTTTCAACAAAAGCTTCTAGCGCTGCTTTAGGACTCATTCTAAGAATGAAAATAGATAGGATCGCAGCGATGAAGATGGCCGTTCCTGTTGCTGAAAGAAGATCAAGTTTCAACATCGCACCGTAGGGTGTTGGTTCAATTACAATTGGTGCTGTTTTAATAACGAGATTATGGAGTCCGGGTACAGGAATCTGAAGTATTGTTGCTTCAAGTAATCCACCTTCTACAAATAAATTCTTGAAAGGCTTTAGACTCCAAATTGTGACCATTGCTGTTAAAGCAATGAACGGAGACCATGCTTTTAAAATTCGGCCAGCTGTTAGCTGAGCTTCTGAATCAAGAGAAACAGCAAGCTGTGCTTCAACTTCAGGGTCAATCGTATGGTTTTGTTGCATTCTTGGATGCCATACCTTCACGAATACAGCTACGGCTACTAAACTAACGATGGAAGACGTAATGTTAGGGAGTTCAGGTCCAATAAATGTGACTGTAGCCCATTGAGTAATGGCATATGTGCTACCGGCAACGAGAGCTGCTGGCCATACTTCTTTCAAGCCTTTCATACCATCCATAATGACGACGAGTAGGAATGGAATTGTGAAAGAGATAAAGGGAAGAGACGTGCCGAGAAATTTCCCAATTTCCATTGGAGCGAGTCCACTTACTTGACCAGCAACAATGACAGGGATGCCCATTGCGCCAAAAGCACCGCTAGCTGTATTGGCGATTAAACATAATCCAGCTGCTTTAAGTGGTTCGAATCCAAGTCCGACAAGAAGGGCTGCTGTAATCGCAATCGGTGCTCCAAAACCAGCTGCGCCTTCAAGAAACGCATTGAATGAAAAAGCGACGAGCAACATTTGAATTCGTTTGTCATCCGTAATGGATACAATGGAACTCCTGATAATATCGAATTGCCCACTTTTTACAGAAAGTTTATAAAGGTAGACCGCTCCAATAACGATGTAAGAAATTGGCCATAAGGCAAATGCAAATCCGTAACCAGTTGTGGCTGCCACCATCGAGATCGGCATATCATAGAAGAGAATCGCAATCACGATAGCGAGCATCACTGTAACCGTAGCAGCGATATGCCCTTTCATACGAAAAGCGGTAAGAGCAAGAAAGAAAAAGATAATCGGGATAAGAGCAATAAAAGCGGATAGCCAGATGTTAGTAAATGGATCATATACTTGTGTCCATGTTTCCATGGGAGATCACCTCTTAAAGTTTATAGTAGGGTTTCATTTTACTGTCTCAAAACAGGGTTTCATTGCTTCTCGTAACGTCCTTGCAGAATGGTGCAATTGCTTCATCTCTGTCTCTGTGAGGTCAAGCTCCACAATTTCTCGAATACCGTTTCTGTCGATAATGGCAGGTGCGCCAATATAGATGTCATCAAGACCATATTCACCTTGCATCAATGTTGAAATCGTTAGGATAGAGCGTTCGTTTCTTAGAATTGCCTTGGTCAGACGAACAAGTCCCATTGCAATACCGTAATAAGTTGCGCCTTTCCGATTAATGATGTGGTAAGCTGCGTCGCGGACGTTCGTGAAAATCTCGTCAAGGACTGGCATCTCTTCTTCTGATAGCATTTGCGTTACTGGGCGGCTACTAATGGTTGCGTGACTCCAAACTGGAAGCTCTGTATCGCCATGCTCGCCGAGAATATAAGCATGTACATTTCTAGAATCGACTTGGAAATGATCGCCGATTAAGTAACGAAGTCTTGCGGTATCGAGAATCGTACCAGAACCAATGACACGTTCCATCGGAAGACCAGAGAATTTCCATGTCGCGTAAGAGAGGATATCTACTGGATTCGTTGCAATGATGAATAGTCCGTCAAAGCCACTCTCCATAACGGCAGTAACAATTCCCCTAAAGATGTTTACATTCTTTTCAACAAGATCAAGTCTCGTTTCTCCAGGCTTCTGATTTGCGCCAGCTGTAATTACGACAATGTCGGCATCTCGACAGTCTTCATAATCCCCTGCCCAAATTCTCATAGCTGACCCAAACGGCATCCCGTGATTTAAATCTCTGGCTTCTCCTTCAGCTTTTTCTTTATTTAAGTCAATGAGAACCATTTCATTCACAACTTCTTGATTTAATAAGGCGAAAGCATAGCTTGTCCCAACAAATCCAGTTCCAATGACGGCGACTCTCGTTGTATATCGTTCGTTTTTCATATCAATTCCACCAATCTATTGTTTGTGATGTCTTTCACATACATAATATAACGTGGATTTAATTGCTCATATGTGACAAAGATCACATGAAAAGGTTTACATATAAAATTAATTTTAAAAGGTAAAATAAACATGATTAAATGAGAAATCTATGTAAAAAACGCTCAAATTTTGAGCGTTTTGTTTTTTACCAGAAAAAGAAAGGTGACCAGCTATAAGCAGCGATGGAGGCAAGACCGACTGCAATGAGAGCCGCCCCGAAAAAAAAGTAGCTACCAAAGCCGGGACCGTCGTTTCCGCCGCCGTCCATCGGGCGCAGGTAGACATTGTCACGATCACAGTGGTCGATGTATCCATAGTGCGTTGTGCCATCGTGGCAGCGAATGGCTATACATCTGCCAACATTATTATTGAATTCCTCGTGATAAGACATGTTATTCCTCATTTCTCGTTTAGTGTAAGAGTCACGAAACTCTCCGAACTTGCTAGATACATTATTACTCTATGAAATAAACGTGGAAGAGGTTTGGACAGGAATGGAAATGAAACTAAATAACAACGTTTTATTAAAAGAAATAAAGTAGCTATGATAAAAGTAGAATAGAGGAGGTGCTGGATGGACATGATTAAACCATTGGGGTCATTTTATAGAGTGGATGATGAAGGCTATTTGGTAAACGATACGTCGTGGGAGAAAATTGATCGAAACTATCGAAATGCGATCAATCGTGCTGTTGAGATTTTAACTCTAGCAATCCCTATAAGCAGCATTTACTTAAGGGGATCAGTGCCAAAGGGGAATGGGATTGAGGGTATATCGGATCTTGATTTCATCGTTTTAACGGACCAAGATAATGAAAAAGTAGCTGAGCTCCTAAATCAAAAACTAACACATGAATTTCCATGGGTGAGTGGTTGTGAGGTAAGTTTCTTTTCACATCGAAAGCTAGAAAAATTAACGCGCTTTTCAATCATTCCATTTATGCTCAAAACATCCAGTCTCTGTGTATACGGAAACGATGTGGCAAATGGTATTCCGAATTTTAAGCCAGACCGGGCCCTTGCCAATGATCATCTCATTCAGCTGCCAAAACATATTAATCAGGCGAAAAAAGAGCTGCTCGGCAATGAAGATGTGGAAGATATTGCGGATTGCTGTACATGGATTATGAAGATAATTGTTCGTAGTGGATTAGCGCTTGTCATGGAGCAAAAGCCAATGTATACAAGAGATCTTTATCCGGCGTATGCGTTATTTAGCGCTTATTACTCACAGAAAGAACAAGAAATGAAGCAGGCCATAACTTATGCGATTGTACCTTCAAAATCTACAGATGAAATAACTCGTTTTTTGAATGGGTTTGGGGAATGGATGATTCAAGAATCAAATCAATGGTTAGATCAATACAATCCGAGTCGAGTACCTTATATGCCTATAACATAATAGGTAAATGAAAAAGACCGGAGATCAAGAAAATGATCTTCGGTCTTTTTCATTTATAAATAGGTAATTAACCCGATTCCGCCTAAGAACAAACCACTTAGAATTAGTTTACCGAAAAGAGGAAGTTGTTCTTTTCCCTTGTCGTTGATTCGTTCTTCCTCTTCATCAAGAGTCGTTTTGTATTTTGAATGACAGCAGCCCATATCATCACACCTTTACTATCCGTCAAAGGGGGATTTTCTGTTCATCGTATCCTTTATGCAACACTGTCCTTATCCCAACCTGAAATATCAATTTCGAGGGGAATGTTGGCAGCACGTTGCTTACGAGCCGAGTAGAAGAAAGCTACAATAACAGCGATCGTAATGATGGTTGCCCCAATGTAAGCGACGTTCATTGGTAAGCGAAATCCAATTGGCGCATTTAAAATGTAAGTTGTCGTTGCCATCGTGATGAAAATCGCTGGAATCATCGCAATCCAATAGTTTTTCTTCGCAATAAACAAGTACATTGCACCGACCCATAAGGCAATCATCGCTGTAGACTGGTTTGCCCATGAGAAGTATCTCCATAGAAGGGTGAAATCAATTTTCGTAAGCCCAAATGCAACAACGAAAAGCGGTAGTGCAATCCAGAGACGATTTGTTACTTTACGCTGTGAGTAATTAAAGTAGTCTGCAATAATCATACGAGCACTTCTGAAGGCTGTATCGCCAGACGTGATTGGAAGGACGATAACACCAAGAATGGCAAGCGTTCCGCCGATTGCACCGAGCATGAGCGTAGAAGCTTCACTTACAATGGCAGCCGGTCCACCGTTTGCAAGTAGTTCATTTAACCCAACCGGGCCATTGAATAAGCTCATAGCAGCAGCCGCCCAAATCATCGCAATCACACCTTCTGCAATCATCATCCCGTAGAAGATGTTACGACCTTGTTTTTCATTTTGCGTAGTGCGTGAAATGATTGGCGTTTGTGTGGCGTGAAACCCAGAAAGCGCGCCGCAAGAGATTGTTAAGAATAGCAATGGAAAGACCGGTGCGTTGTCAGGATGAAAGTTGCTTAGGGTGATTTCAGGAATCGGTGCACCGGTAAACACAAGCCCAGCACCAACACCAAGTGCACTAATAAGAAGAAGTGCGCCAAAAATCGGATAGAAGCGTCCGATGATTTTATCAATCGGTAGCAACGTGGCTAGGATATAGTAAACAAAAATCGCGCCTAGAATAAGGCCCATTGTTGCCCAGCCATTCATTAAGTTATTCAATAGACCAGCTGGTGCTGTGACAAACACCGTTCCTGTTAGAAGGAGAAGTAGCACGGCGAATGCATTTACAACGTGCTTCATTACTTTTCCAAGAAACTTTCCTGCAAGTTCAGGTAAGTGAGCGCCCCTGTTACGAATGGAGATCATTCCTGTAAGGTAATCGTGAACAGCTCCGGCGAAAATACAGCCAAATACGATCCATAGAAAAGCGACTGGGCCATAGAGTGCGCCAAGGATCGGGCCGAAGATGGGACCAACGCCTGCAATGTTCAATAATTGAATCAAGGAGTTTTTCTTCGTGTTCATTGGAAGATAATCGACTCCATCCTGATGCGTGTAGGCCGGGGTTTGACGAGCTTCCTTAATGCCGAAAACCTTCTCTACAAATTTACCGTAAGTAAAATAACCAATAATAAGAAGTGCAATACCTGCTAGAAATGTATACATGCAATCATCCCTTTCCGTCCAATGTATGCGTTTACATAAAGTATAAGAGATGAAAGGGAGGAATGGACTCATTCCGCTCTAACATGTCTGAAAGTTGGATTGAGATGTCTGTATGAAAGACTGACATGCACTCGGAATTATAATTCAAGTTCAGTACGAAGCGCTTTTACATAATTACGACTTACAGAAAGCTTTTCTTCAACACCTTCTAATTCAAGTTGATAAGCACCATTAAACCAGGGGGTCAGGCGCGTCACGTAGTGAAGATTAACAAGATATCCTTTATGAATTCTAAAAAATGAGAAGGAGGATAGTCGGCTTTCAAGTTCTTTTAGCGCCATCTTCACTTCGTACTCGGCATTTTTCACAACGATCCGTGAGACTTTTTCATCGCGAAAAATAAAGAGGATATTATTGGGATCGAGGTAATGAATCTCACCTTCTAGTTCAACTGAGAGCTTGCCTTTTTTTGGAGGAAGTTCTTCTTTAGTCGAAACTTGCATCAACTTCTCTAGACGCTGTACGGTTTGATGAAGCAGCTCTTCATCATAAGGTTTCAAAAGATAGTCAACTGCTTCATATCGAAAAGCTTCTGCAGCAAATTCAGGATAAGCCGTCGCAAAGACAATGTGCGGCGGTTTTTTTAGTTCCAATAAGGCTTTTGCTGCTTCCATCCCATTCATTTTGGGCATCTCTACATCAAGAAACACAACATCTGGTTGGAGTTGAAGTGCTTTAATCACAGCCGTTTCACCTGAATCAGCTTCACCAATTACATTTATCGAATTACAAAATGAGAGTAAATGAACGAGTTCCTTGCGGCTGTATCGCTCATCATCCACGATTAAACATTTCATTTCGTTCATCTATTCGTCCTCCATTAGTGGAATCAAAAAGCAAATAGTTGTACCGTTATAAAGCTTGCTATGAATGGAAAGGCTTGCTTCGTTTCCAAATAGCATTGTTAGGCGACGATTAACGTTATAGAGTCCGAGTCCTGTACCAATCTCAGACGCGACGTGTGCTTTTCCAAGCTCTGTTAAACGATCAGGAGGAATCCCTTCACCGTTATCAGTCACACAAACAGTAACCCCGTTTAGATTTTGAGCAATTGTAATTTCAACGAGACAGTCGTTTTCCTTATTTTTGATACCGTGTTTAATCGCATTCTCAACAATCGGTTGTAACGTCAGGGGAGGCAATTGAACCGTTAATACACTTTCATCAATTGTATATTGAACGGTTAGTCTGTCTACAAAACGAGCTTCTTCCACTTCGAGATAGGCTTTCACATGTTTTAACTCCTGGTTAAGCGACGTCATATTTGCCGTCGTTCCAGATAAATTCTGTCTTAAGAAGTGTGAAAGGGAGACGAGTAATTTACGTGCTTTATCTGGTTCAATTCGAATTAACGAAATGATCGTATTAAGTGAATTAAACAGAAAGTGCGGACTGATTTGTGCTTGTAATGCTTTGATTTCGGCTTCTTTTGCGAGCTGATAGGCTTTATCTGCTTCAGCGATTTCGAGCTGATTACTGAGAAGATTGCTGAGACCGAGCACGAGCTCAGTAATAATATGGGTAATCTCTTTTTCCGATCGGAAATAAAATTTTAGCGTGCCGATTGTTTTCCCTCGCTGTTTAAGTGGGGCAATGATGGCAGCTCCGAGCGGGCAGTCTTTCTCAGCGCAGTGAATGGTCTGATCGTTTGCTACAACAATCTCACCATTATGAATGACGTCTTTCGTAATGGTCGTTTGAATCTCATGTCCTGATTGGTGATGGTCGTTCGCAAGGCCAACGTGACTTAAAATGTGTGTACGATCTGTTATCGCGACTGCACTACCTTCAATTTCACGATGAAGAATCTGGCAGACTTCTTTCGCAGAAGCTTCGGAAAGCCCTTTTCTGAGATAACCGAGTGTTTGATCCGCGATACGAAGGGTTTTTTGAGCCTGCAGGGCACCGGCTTTTTCTTCCTCGTTTACGACATTTTTAATGATTAATAGGAAGAGGGCACAGCCAATACCGTTTGCGAGAATCATTGGGATTCCGATTACTTCTACTAGAGCCAGGGCATTTTGAAACGGTTTAGAAAGAAGCAAAATAATGAGCATTTGAACGGCTTCTGCACCTGCACCGATCATAAAGGCTGATCGAAGTTTCACATGACGATTTCGTTTATGTAGAGAGCCCGCGATAAGTCCAGCAATAATGGAGGCAAGTCCACAAGCAAATGCTGTGAATCCACCGAGCATATAGCGATGAACCCCTGCGATAAGTCCGGCACCAAAGCCAACCCTCTTTCCACCAAGAAGTCCAGCAAGAACGACCCCAATTACTCTTGAATTCGCGATGGCTTCGTCAGAAGAAACTTCAAGCGGCCAGGAATTAAATTGGAGTGAATCTGTACTAAATGTTAAACCTGTATACGTTCCGATGATCCCGAAGAAACCAAAGAAGCCAATCGCAACATACTGCTGCTTACGAGCAAGCTGATCGCTGTAGATCATATCTCGGAAGAAGCGAAAGCGGGTTAGCACAAATGCAATTGTAACGATAATGCCCAGTCGCTCAAGCATCGTAAGCAAGAGTTCGATCATGAGGAGAAGCTCCTTTCCGGTGCCTGTCACCACCCGGTTTAAGTCAAATTGTGTCGAATGGTAAAGCGGTTACTTTTTATTATACGGGTTTTAATAAAGAGATAAAATGGATGAACGAGAGAAGACGAATTACTCAAACATAAAATGCGATTTCTTACAGTTACGTTTGAATATCAAATTTCCTTAACCGGTACTGCAAGCTTTGTCTACTCAGACCTAACACCTGTGCTGTTTTCGAGATATTGTTTTTATTTTCTTTAAGCACTTGTTGAATATAATTTTTTTCAGCTTTCTCCATTTGTTCTTTCAATGGGATGAGTTGATTTGATTGGTGAATGGTTAGTGGATCAGGCTCAATCAAATGCCTTTCTTTTTGTAATGGAGATTTATTTCGATACTGAATGGGCAAATGAGAATAGTGTATGATGTCTTCGCTCATCATTAAATTCATCGCTCCTTCAATAATATGCTCTAATTCACGAACATTCCCTGGCCAATCATAAGCCTGGAATGACTCAGAGACTTCTGTATCTACTCCTTTCACATCCATTTGAAAGAGATCATTATATTTTGAGATAAAGGAATCCACTAACAAAGGGATATCCTCTTTCCTTTCTCTAAGTGGAGGGATAAATAGTGTCACAACCCCAAGTCGGTAATACAAGTCTTTACGCATTCGTTCCTTCGCAATGGCTTCAATGGGGTCTTCGTTCATTGTAGCGATAATTCTGACGTCAATGGCCTTATCTTCTGTATCACCAATGCGCCGAATTGTTTTTTCCTGTAGGACTCTCAATAGTTTCGCTTGTAAATTCATACTTAAAGAATTGATTTCATCAAGTAATAACGTTCCTCCTTCTTCGTGTTCGAATAATCCTGGGCGTTCCGT
>Ga0114955_1000287_pt1 | contig 27249 bp, 23 predicted proteins | sample Porto_5metaG_FD_87302 | JGI IMG/M metagenome (GOLD analysis project Ga0114955, IMG submission 87302) | Marine algal microbial communities from Porto, Portugal - Porto_5 metaG | ecosystem: Host-associated > Algae > Red algae > Unclassified | place: Portugal: Porto | collected 2015-02-02 | reverse complement strand
GCTTGTCTCTTTACTTCTCTATTAACTGCGTCACTTAACTTATCTTCAATTTTATTTTGAAGATCTAAACTAGAATCTTTCACAATCAAATCTAGCTGCTGCTTTAATAGTTTTTCTCTAGAAACTTTCATCGTTAAGTTGTATTGTTTGAGCGATTGATTTGCCTCATCACTAAAGTCTTTACGCTCAACAAATTGTTTCGCTTTGTTACTAAACGCTAATACATCAAAGCTATCAGCCATTTTCTTAACTTCTTGAATACTTAATCCAGTATCTTTAGCATATTTTGCATAAAAGGCTAATAATTCTTTTGTAATTTCGGCATACATCAATAGAATGATACGTTCAATTTCAATGATTGCTTGTGCATCGACTAAAGATTCAGCGTCCATAACGTTTTTAGCACGTTCTAGCCAATATTTGGAAATTAAAAAAGACGCATCATCGGATGACACGTCTAGTTAAATCTTTAGTTTAGATATTTAATTAATAGAATGATACTAACAACCACAAGTGATCCAACTAAGAAATCTAATTTTTCTTTTTTTGTAGTTTTTCGTACTTTTACAGTTACTTTCACAATCTTCACCTAAATACAAACGCTATTATTCGTCTCCCTTTCTATTTATTTTAAAAATTTTTCTAATACTTTTGATACTTATAAACTCTATTCGGCATTTCAAATATATACACATTAAATAGTGCTTTCACTTTCCTCAATCAAATATACACCATTTTAATATAACAATAATTTTATGAATTTAATAACCAGATATTTCACTATTTATTAGTATTTACATTATTTTTTAATACACCATTTTATCTACTTCCATTCTTTTTATCAAGATAATAAAAATGGATCTTTCTGCCAACAAAAAGCAATAATAGAAAGCATAAAGTACATAAAGATAAATAAATTTGAATTGTCACAATTGAAAACCTCTGAAAAATATTATAATATAATTGTGTAAGGAGGAGCCTTATGGCTCCGATAATCATTAAGCTTATATTTTAGGCTTCCGATCCAAGTAACCGAGATGCCATAGTCTAAGCTCTTTTATTACTCCTGGAGTAATCAGTGCTACCCACACTGGATATTCTAGGAGTTTTATTATGATATCGGTCAAGGCTTTTCACCCCCTAACACAATAGCGTTGTAAGTCATCTCTATTTCTTACTAATATAATTTTACTACATACTAATTCAGCAATAAAGTTTTATTATACTTTTTAATTTAATGAAAATTATATTGTACGCTCTTTATATACTCCTTATTTATCTCTTACTGATAACACAATTAAGTCTCCGCTATCTATTTATTAAAATGATTTGTATATTTCATTTAAAAATTAAGTAACTCTTATGTGAAAAGCCACACTATAAATTAAATTTTTTCAAAGTTCTTTATAATGTATGACTTACATTAATTTCCTTTTGTAGAACTGCATAAAAATGATACTTCCCAAAATCTACCTTTCACTTCAAAATATTTCCATATTTTAAAGATAAATAACTGTTTGAGTTATAGCAAAATTAATCCTTTACATTGTAGTTGTCCAAAAGTTGCCCAGTTATCAATTTTATCGTTAAATTTCTTATATTAGTTTCCCAGTTTTAATTAAAAAAGAGCTAAAGCAAAAATGCTCTAGCCCTTGATATAACAATATTCCCCAATATTGTTTAGCGCTTTAGTATTGTTTCATGTACTGATCTCTTTCCCATTCAGATACTTGGGTTCTATAGTAATCCCATTCAATTGATTTTGAATTAAGGAATTGGTTATAGATATGATTACCTAAAGCTTTTTTGATTGTTGGATTTTCACGCATAGCTTTTAACGCAGTGTATAGTGTTGAAGGTAAGTCTTCAATACCTACAGCTTCACGTTCTTCGCGATTCATTTCGTAAATATTTTGGTTTACTGGTTTAGGAACTTCTAATTTGTTTTTAATACCGTCTAGTCCAGCTTCTAAGATTGCTGCTAATGCCATGTATGGGTTAGCTGCTGGGTCTACTGAACGTACTTCAACACGAGTAGATAAACCTCTTGAAGATGGTACACGTACTAATGGTGAACGGTTTTTACCACTCCATGCAATGTAACATGGTGCTTCGTAACCTGGAACTAAACGTTTGTATGAGTTTACTAATGGGTTACAAACTGCAGTGAATCCACGTGCATTTTTAAGAATACCAGCTGTAAATTGGTAAGCTGTATCTGTTAATTCCATTTCGCCATTTGGATCATAGAATGCATTTTCTTTACCTTTGAATAATGATACGTTAAAGTGCATTCCGCTTCCGTTTACACCGAATAATGGTTTTGGCATAAATGTCGCATGTAAGTTATGTTTACGAGCGATTGTTTTAACAACTAATTTAAATGTTTGGATATTATCACATGCTGTTATCGCATCTGCATATTTAAAGTCAATTTCATGTTGTCCAGGTGCAACCTCATGGTGACTTGCTTCGATATCAAAGCCCATGTCCTCTAATTCAAGAACGATATCACGACGACAGTTTTCACCTAAGTCTGTTGGTGCTAAGTCGAAGTAACCACCATCATCATTTAATTCTAATGTTGGTTCGCCTTTTTCATCTAATTTGAATAAGAAGAATTCTGGTTCAGGTCCTAAGTTGAAATCTGTGTAACCTAAATCTTCCATTTCTCTCAATACACGTTTTAAGTTATTACGTGGGTCACCTTCAAATGGTGTACCATCTGTTTTGTATACGTCACAGATTAAACGTGCAACTTTACCTTGACCAGCTGTCCATGGGAAGATTACCCATGTATCTAAGTCAGGTTGTAAGTACATGTCAGATTCTTCGATACGTACGAAACCTTCGATAGATGATCCATCGAACATCATTTCGTTATCTAATACTTTCTCTAATTGGCTTACTGGTACTTCAACATTTTTAATTGTTCCTAATATATCTGTGAATTGTAATCTTAAATATCTTACGTTCTCTTCTTCAGCAAACTTACGAATATCATCTTTTGTAAAACTACGTTTAGGCATACTTAAAATCCTCCAAATTTTATTTTATAAATCGGGATAAATCTCCTCGATTTATTGGCAAAGTTTCGCCATGTGGTTTTTGAGTTGCATCTACAATCATTCTTTTTCTAGTTTCTTGTTCGTCTGATGTTAAGTGATTTTGTTGATTATGAATAATTTGTTTAATACCTTTAATATTAAATCCTTTTTCAATTAAAGATTTAATTTCTAATAATCTTTCCAAATCATTCAGCGAAAATAATCTCTTATTTCCTTCAGTTCTTGCCGGCATAACTAGTTCATGTGTTTCATAGTAACGAATTTGTCTTGGACTTAATTCCGTTAATTGACTAACAACACTCATGGAGAATACGGCCATATTTCGTCTGATTGAATCATTAGACATCAATAACCTCTCCTCCACTTTTGAACTTGTACTTAATTTAGCATAGTTTAGCTCATATTACAAAAATATGTTAGGTTTTCTGACATATGCTCTCAAAATACTGATTTTATTGCATTTTCCAACCCTAAAAGTATCTCTTTTTAACCAAATACCCTATATTCCGAAAAATAAATTTAAAATTTTCTGATAAAATAAGAAAAATCTCGAAGTTTTAAATTACTCCGAGATTATCTCAATGTTACACAAGCCCTTGTTCTTTTAATTGTTTGACTGCTCGTGTGACTGCTAGTTTAACATGTTCATATGTTAATCCACCTTGAACATATGCTTCATATGGTTCTCGTATAGGACCATCAGCAGATAATTCAATTGAAGACCCTTGTACAAATGTACCTGCTGCCATTATCACGTCATCTTCGTATCCTGGCATATAGCTTGGCTCAGGACTAAAGTGTGCATTAATTGGTGACGCATGTTGTATACTCTGACAAAATGATATCATCTGTTCTTTTGTATCAAATGTCACTGTTTGTATTAAATCAGTACGTTTAACATTATATTTTGGTGATGTTGTCATATTTAATTTTTCTAATAATAGACTAGTAAATAAAGCACCTTTTAAACTTTGACTTACAACGTGTGGTGCTAGGAAGAAACCTTGATACATTTCTTGTAATGAATTTAAAGAGGCGCCTGCTTCTTTACCAATACCTGGAGCAGTAAGTCTATAACCGCAACGTGCTATTAAATCTTTTTTCCCTGCAATATAGCCTCCAATTTTAGCTAGCCCACCACCAGGATTTTTAATTAATGAACCAGCTATTAAATCAGCGCCTACTTCGATAGGTTCTTGTTCTTCAACAAATTCACCATAACAATTATCTACAAAAATAATGACATCAGGATATTGTTCTTTTATTGCTTCTATTGCTTCTTTTATTTCATCAACTGGAATAGATGGTCGTTGATCATAACCTTTAGAACGTTGTATTGCCACAACTTTAGTTTGTTTATTAATAGATTTCAGAACCTCTGGTATATCAATTTTACCTTCAATTAATGCAACTTCATTATATGTAACACCATGTTCTTTTAAACTTTCAATCCCGTTTCCGTTCACGCCTATAACTTCTAGTAACGTATCATAAGGACTTCCAGTGATATATAATAATTCATCACCATATTTTAAATTACTTTGTAATGCTAATGTGATTGCATGAGTACCAGAAATAATTTGTGGACGTACGATAGCATCTTCGGCTTTAAATGTTTTGGCATATATTTCTTCTAAATGATCCCTACCAAAATCATCGTACCCATAACCAGTCGTACCTAATAAGTCACTTTCTGTCGCTTTCACCGCATGAAACGCGTCTAAAACTTTTTCCTGATTAATTAAAGCAACACGTTCAATTTCTTTAAAATATGGAGATAATGTATTTTCAACGTCTTCAATAAGACTTGTCATGTCTGTCATCTTGCTAACTTCCTTTATATTTTTTTATATCCTTTAATTTCATATGTCGCATCATTTTCATTAAATTCTAATTCACTTACTAATGTATGTTGTTTTAAGAAATATAATCGATCAGCATCCGAACTTGGTACAGTTTCTTCATAGTAAGTTAAATTATCTTTAATTTGATTAATTAATAAGTCTTTAACTTTATCTTTGTCACTATCGTAGCGACTTGATACAAATACATATGGATTGTTTGAAACTGGTAAATCCATTTGACTATCACACTGGTCTTTTTTATTAAAAATAACGGCTTGTGGAATTTGATCCATATCTAATTGTTTAATTAATTGATTAACCGTATCATATTGTGAGCGATATTCTGAATGACTAGCGTCTACCACATGTAATAATAAATCTGCACCTTTTGCTTCTTCTAACGTTGATTTAAAAGCAGCAACTAATGTAGTAGGTAACTTTTGTATAAATCCAACTGTATCAGAAATAATTAAGTTAAAGCCTTCATTGATTTGAATTTGTCTTGTTTTAGGATCTAATGTGGCGAACAATTGGTTCTTTTCATAAGTTGTTTCATTAGCTAGTACATTAAACCATGATGATTTACCAGCATTGGTATAACCTACTAAAGCAATTTGAAATACTTGATTCTGTTCACGTTTACTACGATAACGGTCTCTATGTTCTACTACCGTTTGTAATTGATGTTTAATTTCATTCATTCTAGTGCGAATATGCCGACGGTCCATCTCAAGTTTCGTTTCACCAGGACCTCTAGTTCCAATTCCACCACCAAGACGTGATAAGCTACGTCCATGTCCTTGTAATCTAGGTAATAAATAATCAAGTTGTGCGAGTTCAACTTGTAATTTACCTTCTCTACTTTTAGCTCTTAGTGCAAATATTTCAAGTATTAACTGTGTTCTATCGATAATCTTAATGCCCAAATTACCATTTAATGTTTTAGATTGAGCTGTCGTTAATTCATCATTCGTTACTACGACATCAATATCATGAAATTCTATGAAAGCTTGTATTTCTTCAATTTTCCCTTTTCCAACATAGTATTTATGGTCTACTTGTTCTCTATTTTGAGTAATTTGACCTTTTACATTTAATTGGCAAGTTTCTGATAAAGCTTCTAATTCTTCCATTGTTGATTCAAAATTAAATTGATTATCATTTTGAGCATGTACACCGATTAGTACAGCCGTTTCCAATTTTTTCTTTGTATCATGCGTTGATAGCTGTGCCATGATATACATCTCCTTTATATTTTCTTCTTAAGTATTTTATCATAGTGCCAATATAAAGACTATTCGTCCATATTATGTTAAATTGTAAGTAATTCGAAAGGGTGGTATTATGGAAAATATTTATGATTTCGTAGTAGAAAAAAATACTGGTGAAACATACAAGTTAGAAGATTATAAAGATTATGTTATGTTAATCGTTAATACTGCAAGTGAGTGTGGTTTCACACCTCAATTTGAAGGATTACAACATCTATATGAAAAATATAAAGATCAAAAATTTATTATTTTAGGATTCCCATGTAATCAATTTGGTGGGCAAGAGCCTGGTTCAGGTGAAGAAGCTGCACAGAATTGTAAATTGAATTATGGTGTTACTTTCCCTATTCATCAAAAAATCGATGTTAAAGGTGATAATCAACATCCATTATTCCGTTTCTTAACAGATGCTCAACACGGTATGTTTAATGAAAAAATTAAATGGAATTTCACAAAATTTTTAATTGATCGTAATGGTAATGTGGTTAAACGTTTCTCTCCACAGAAAAAACCAGCACAATTAGAAAATGAAATTGAAAAATTACTTTAATCAGATTACTAAAATAAAATTATAAATTTAAAAGCTTCAATTAAAGTTGGTTTCGTGAGCTAAATGTTAGCTCTGCCAGCTTTAACTGAAGCTTTTTTACATGAATTAATACAAATACGATAAAGCACGCATGAGAATGATATTAGAAACAAAAATAATCCAATATTGTGCTGTTACCATTCCCACTAGTATGTAACTATTGCTACGTTCATTGAAAGTTGTGCTTTAATGCACTTCAATTATTACTTATTCTTCTGATGTTGATTCATTTTCGTCATCAATCATGAAAGTGCTGATCGCATGTTTGTAAATCAGATGTTGTTTTCCTTGAGAAACCAGACGAATTACCTGATCATCGAAATCTTCAATAGTTCCTTTCATTTGGAACCCATTTAGAAAGAAGACAGTAACTTCTGTTTTTTCTGATTTAAAGTTCTCTAGTGCTTGATCTTGGATGTTTTCGTTTGCAATCATGTTCAGTACTCCTTTTATTTATTTGGGGTGTAATCTCATCTAACATCATTTGAAGCGACATTTTCTCTCTATCTAACCAGTGAACGTTCATTTTATTTTTAAACCAAGTCAATTGACGTTTCGCATATTTTCGCGAATTTTGTTTTAACTTTTCAATGGCTGTTTCTTTATCCATGTTCCCTTTAATAACAGGTATAAGTTCTTTGTATCCAATTGCTTGCATACTTTGACTTGACTCATAACCTTGTTCAACTAAGTATTGCACTTCTTTAAATAATCCGTGGCTCAACATAATATCAACACGTTTATTTATTTTTTTATATAATGTTTCACGCGACATTTCAATCCCTAATAATAATGTATCATAATTTTCGGTGAATTGTTGAACTTTCTTGCGATAACTTAAAAGTTTTTTTGTTTTTAAATAATATTCTATCGCTCTCAATACTCTTTTTCTATTATTTGGATGTATATTCGAAGAAGATTCAGGGTCAAATGTATTTAGATAGTCATGTAATTCAATATTATTTAATTGTTCCAATTCTTTTAATTTAGTATTAACTTCATTCATTTTCTCTTCTGATACTGTTTCGTCTTCAAATTGATAGTTATAAAGTAAAGACTGAATATATAATCCTGTACCACCTGCAACGATTGGTGTTTTACCTCTATTAGTTATATCTTTAATACATGCTTCTGCTCTTTCTTTAAATGCATAAGCAGAGAATGATTCATCTGGATTTAATATATCAATTAAGTGATGTGGAATACCATCCATTTCTTCTTTAGTAACCTTAGCAGTACCGATATCCATGTGTCTGTATACTTGCATTGAATCACCGCTAATGATTTCGCCATTACATCGTTTGGCTAATTCTATACTTAATTCTGTTTTACCGGATGCTGTTGGTCCAACAATGACGATTAGAAATGGTTTATCTGTACTATTCATGCTACTCACTCACTTTATTTTTCTTTAAAATTTGTTTTTTAATCCATTCAAACATATGTTGCCAAGTTGACAAATAATCGTCTTCAAATAAAATTTCATGCCGTTTATTTTTATATAATTGTACGGTGATATGTTTAATACCCGCTTTTTTATAAATTTTACCTAATTTTTTAATTCCCTTACCATATTCACCAAAGGGGTCGTCTTTTCCTGAAATTAAAAGAATAGGCAGATTGTGATTCATTTGTTTTAACGATTTTACATTTGCAGTATCCATCATGTATTTAACGGTTTGATATATAAGTTGATTAGATACTCTGAAGCCACAATATTCATCATCAATAAATTTATTAACTTCTTCTCTTTTTGTAGAAAGCCAATCACTTTCTGTCTCAGGTTGGTCAATTTTTTTGGTGAATGATTTGTTCATTAATCGATTAACCCATCTAATACGACGACGTTTTCCAGCAACAATTGTAAGTAATTTTAACAGGATCATTGTTGGAATGCCTTTCCATTTTGGGAACATACCTGTACCAGTTAATATAAGACCATCTGCAAATTGAGGGTATTGTTTTACAAATAGTCTTGCAATGATTGAGCCCATTGAATGACCTAAAATAATGTATGGTAATTCAAAATGACTATCATATAACGTTTCAACTATTTCGTATGCATCGGCAGCGACTTGAGACATATCATCAAAATGACCTCTTTCTTTTTCATCAATATTTTTACCATGTCCTCTGTGATTATGTCTGATAACATCATAGCCTTGTAAATTTAAAGCTTTGACTAATTCATCATAACGATCCATATGCTCAGCCATACCATGAAAAAGATGAACAATGCCTATAGTTTCATTATTTGCTTTGTCTATTTTCACTTCAATCATTGTTCCATCTTCCACTGTGATATTGAATTGACTTTGACTCACATATATACCCCCAAAATTTCTAAAGTTCATTTATATTATTTACGTTAAACAACCATATTATATTCAATATACCTTTTGATAACATTGTAATCAAATTGTATGCATAATAAATAGTTATCTACTTATAAGATGTTTATTTTGATTAAAAAAAGTTGTATTACAAAGTATAACATTTCGCATAAAAAAACTACTAGTATTGAGAGTATATCTCAATACTAGTAGTTCAACATCATGATATTTATTCTTTAACTGCAGGTTGATTATTACCTGATTGTGCTTCATCAATCGCTTTATTTACTTCTTCAGTATAAGCTTGTTTTTGAGCATCGCTATATTGAAGCATATCTGCTAAAACATCAATAACTGCATCTTTGTAATTAAGTACATCATCAATATTAAAGTATAATTTACCAGAACGACGTACTAAGAAGTCAGTTGGTTTAAATACCATTTCTTGTTGAATACCATAAATTAATTCAACATAAATTTCTAATGGTAATTTATTGTTATGATATTGTGCTGTTTGAGCAATATTGAATAAATCGTCAACGTTAGAACCATATTTACTTGCTAAACGATAAGCAACGTCTTCGTCAATGCCAAATCCTTTAGCTGCGTCAACTTTTTGTTTAACGAAATTGTCGAAGTTTTTACTTCCGCCTACGTCACCGCCAGAGATTTTTAATTCTTTAGTTGCACATGGTTTGAATGTTAAACCGTATTCTTTTTTAAGACGTTTAGCTAATAAATCTACAATTTCTAATGCCATATGACGGTATCCTGTTAATTTACCACCAGCGATAGTTAGTAATCCAGATTCACCTTCCCAAACTTCATCTTTACGAGAAATTTCTGAAGGATCTTTACCTTCTTCTAAAATTAATGGACGTACACCAGCCCAAGTTGATTCGATATCTTCATCTTTAACTTTAACTGATGGGAACATGTAATTAATAGCTTCGATTAAATAATCTCTATCGTCTTGAGTAGTTAATGGTGTAGCTTTTTCATTATCATAAAATGTGTCAGTTGTACCAACATACGCTTTTCCTTCTCTAGGAATGGCAAAAATCATTCTGCCATCTTTTTCAGTATCAAAGTATACTGCTTGTTGTAATGGGAATTTAGATTGATCAATAACAACATGAACACCTTTAGTTAAACGTAATTGTTTGTTGTTTCTTGCATAGTCTCCACTTCTTACTTCATCAACCCATGGTCCTGAAGCGTTAATAACTTTTTTAGCTTTAATAGGATAAGTTTCATTATCAATCATATCAACGACTTCAATACCATTTACTTTTTTATTTGAGTCATAAGTGAAATGTTCTGATTTAGTATAGTTAATGATTTCAGCACCTTTTTCGGCAGCTTTTTTCATAACTTCGATTGTTAATCTTGCATCATCTGTGCGGTATTCAACATAATAACCGCCACCTTTTAAGCCATCTTGTTTAACTAATGGTTCTTTATTAAGCGTATCTTGTTTAGATAGCATTTTTTTACGTTCTGATTTTTTAACGCCTGCTAAAAAGTCATACATTGTTAAACCAATAGCAGTAGTAAATTTACCGAATGTACCGCCTTTATGCATTGGTAATAACATCCATTCTGGAGTTGTTACGTGTGGACCATTTTCATAAACAATGGCACGTTCTTTACCTGTTTCAGCTACAACACCTACTTGAAGTTGTTTTAAATAACGTAACCCACCATGTACTAATTTAGTAGAACGAGAACTTGTACCTTGTGCAAAGTCTTGCATTTCTACTAATGCTACTTTCATTCCACGGTTACTTGCATCAAGTGCAATCCCTGCACCTGTAATTCCGCCACCAACGATGACAACATCATATTCTTCATTTTTTAAATTTCTTTTTATGTGATCCCTTTTAAGTGTTGATAAACCCATAATTCAACGCCTCCTAATTAGTATAAAAAAAGAGAGACTTATCCCACAATTACCATTTAATTGTACGAATAAATCTCTCATGTCTCGATTTCTTTATTAACTTATTTTAAGTATAACATAAATAAGAAAATCAAGTCTATCTTATGCTTACAAATTATTAATATCTTAATTCCTAGTCTTCTAGTTTAAATACTTGTGTAGCTTCTACAGCTTTTTTCCAACCTTTATATAGTTTCGCTCGTTGCTCTTCTTCCATTTTTGGTTCGAATTCTTCTTCAAGTTTCCATCTGTTAGCAATATCATCTTTGCTTTCCCAGAAGCCTACAGCTAAACCAGCTAAATAAGCAGCACCTAACGCAGTTGTCTCTTGAATTTCTGGACGTTCAACTGGTGTATCAACAATATCAGCTTGGAATTGCATGATAAAGTTATTTTTAACTGCACCACCGTCTACACGTAAGTTTTGAACTTCGATGCCTGAGTCTTTAGACATCGCTTCCATAACATCGCGTGTTTGATAACAAAGTGATTCTAATGTTGCACGGATGAAATGTTCTTTTTCAGTGCCACGTGTTAAACCAAAGATAGCGCCTCTTGCTTCAGAATCCCAATAAGGTGTTCCTAAACCAACGAATGCTGGAACTACATATACACCTTCAGTTGAATCTACACGTGTAGCATAGTTTTCAGTTTGTGGCGCTGAATTAATCATTCTTAATCCATCACGTAACCACTGAATTGCTGAACCGGAAACAAAGATTGATCCTTCTAAAGCATAATTTACTTTACCGTCAAGACCGTATGCAATTGTAGTTAATAAACCACTGTCAGATTTTACCGCTTCTTCACCAGTGTTCATTAACATGAAACCACCAGTACCATAAGTGTTTTTCACATCTCCACGATCAAAGCATGCTTGACCGAATAAAGCAGCTTGTTGGTCACCTGCGATACCAGCAATTGGTACATTTTGACCAAAGAAGTGATAATCCACTGTATGTGCATATACCTCACTAGAAGGTTTAACTTCAGGTAACATGTTTTCGGGAACTTCTAGAATATCTAATAATTCTTTATCCCATTTTAATTCATGGATATTAAACATTAATGTACGACTAGCATTAGTATAGTCAGTAATATGCGCTTCTCTACCTGATAACTTCCATACTAACCAAGAATCAATTGTGCCGAACAGTAAATCACCGTTATTAGCTTTTTCTCTTGCACCCTCAACATTATCTAAAATCCATTTTACTTTTGTACCAGCAAAATACGGATCTAATAAAAGACCAGTTTTATCACGGAATAAATCTTCATGACCTTGTTCTTTTAAATCATGACAAATACTTTGAGTTTGACGAGATTGCCATACAATAGCATGGTAAATTGGACGGCCAGTATTTTTATCCCATACAACTGTTGTTTCACGTTGGTTTGTAATACCTATACCTTCAATTTGCTCAGCTCTTACATCTTGTTCATTCATGACTTCTGCCATTACAGATAATACAGATGTCCAAATTTCATTAGCATCATGTTCTACCCAACCAGATTGTGGAAAATGTTGTTTGAATTCTCGTTGTGCTACACCTTTGATTTCTCCGTCTTTATTAAATAAAATCGCTCTTGAACTAGTTGTTCCCTGGTCTATTGATAAAATGTATTTTTCCATAATTATTTGACTCCTTTTGATGTCATAAATATAGATAAAAGATGATTAATACTAATCATTTATATTTTATATTCACGAATCATGTTTATATTCTATGCTTATTTTCTAAAATTAATTCTAACGATGCTACTTAAGTTCTCTTTTAATAGATAGATTCGATGTCATTGCTTTTAGACGCTCTATTTAAAACTACACCTAATACTAATGTTATGATAACTAAAATAATGCCCACTGCACAACTTACATTAAATGTTTGTTTGTAAAATACTTCGTAAATGACAGCACCTAACATACCACCAGCGATTGGTCCAAGTACAGGTACGATAGCATATGACCAATTTGAACCACCTTTACCAGCGATTGGTAAAATCGCATGAGCGATACGAGGTCCTAAGTCACGTGCTGGGTTAATAGCATAACCTGTTGTTCCGCCTAAACTTAAACCAATTGCGACAATTAAAGCCCCAACAATTAATGGATTTAATCCATCAGCAATTTTATTAACACCAATAAATAATATACCTAAAGTTAATGCAGTTGTACCAATGATTTCACTCATAAAGTTAGCAAAATAGTTTTTGATTGCAGGTGCAGTTGAGAATACACCTAACTTAGTGGCTTGATCTTCTGTTGCTTTCCAATGTGGTAAATACATTAACCAAACTAGTGCACCACCTACAATACCACCAAGCATTTGACAAATGATGTATCCAGGCACTTGCGCCCAACTAAATCCTCCATCCATAGCTAACGCAATTGTAACGGCTGGATTCAAATGTGCTCCTGAGAATTTACCAACTGCGAATGCGCCCATGGCAACGGCTAGTCCCCATCCTGTAGCGATAACAATCCAGTCAGCGTTATTACCTGCACTACGTTTTAAATTAACGTTAGCACAAACGCCACCACCGAAAAGTATGAGGATGGCTGTACCTAAGAACTCTGCTAAATAAGCATTCATATAATTATTCCTCCCAAAATAGATAGGGAGACCCCTACAAAGCGATAAAGCTGTAGAAATCTCCCCTTCTCTGTTCTAATATTAACTTTTAATAACTTGTTTTTATATTACAATTACGTTGTAAGCGTTGTCAATGATTTTGTTGAAAATTTGTCAAAAATATCAAACTTATATTCAATAAAATTGACCAAACATTTATAAAAAATAGAGGGATTAATAGATCATTATTTCACCATTAATCCCTCTACTTATTCTTTATAAGTTTTTATTTACCATAATTTTTGATTACTAGTCGTAATATATTTAGCGCCATTTTTAATAGCTTCATCTACTTCAGAAACATCACTAATTAATCCACCAGCAATTACAGCTGTATCGGTTTCTTCTTGAATACATCTTACTGCTTTATGAGCAATACCTGGAAGTACTTCGACAAAATCTGGTTGAACCTTTTGAATTAATTCAATACTTCTACTTAAAGCTTGGCTATCAATAATAAAGACTCTAAAGATAGTTAAAGTATTGAGCGATTTCGCTTTTTTAATGACTTTCGTTTTAGTAGATACGATACCTTTAGGCTTATATTGTTGAATAATATATTCACATGAATATTCATCATGACTAAGACCTTTTATTAAATCAATATGGATATAACATTCAATTCCATTATTTTTTAATAAGTCTAAAATGCTTTTTAGATGACCTATATGCATGTCTAACAATACACATGATTTATATTCCGTTTTAATGAGGTTATCTAAATCTTTCATATTTCTAATTGCTGGGAGTATATTTTCTTTCAAAGCATTGCTCCTCTCTACATGACACGTTTAAATAATTTTTCTAATTCGTAATTTGAAAAGTTAATAATAATTGGACGTCCATGCGGACAAGTAAATGGATCTTCCATTTCACGCAGTTGATCAATTAAATCTGCCATTTCGTTATTTTTTAAATAATGATTAGCTTTAATTGATTTTTTACATGACATCATAATCGCTGCATCTTCACGCATTTTTTTAACATCTATTTTTTTATTTTCTAAAACTAATTCAATCATATCTTTAATAATTTCTTCCGCTTCTGCTTTTGGAAACCACACTGGATAACTATTAACAATATAATCATGACCTCCAAAATGTTCAAGATGTACACCGACTCTATCTAGTTCTTCTTTATATTGGTCTATAATCAATTGTTCATCCTTAGAAAAATGGAAAGTCATTGGTATCAATAAGTTTTGTACTTCATTTGATACTTCTCCAATTTTATCTCTAAAATATTCGTATTTAATACGCTCTTGTGCAGCATGCTGGTCAATCATAAACATACCATTTTCATTTTGAGCTATGATATATGTTCCATGAACTTGTCCAACAACTTCCATATATGGTACACGACGTCTCGTTGAAGCACTTATAGCACCTTTAATGTCTTGATTATCTTTAACTTCATCATCTAATTCAAATGTATTATCGTTATTATCTAATTCGTTTAAAATTTCTTTTTGATTTTCGAAGTAATTATCATCATTATCACGGTTAATATTATTAGAGGAATTAAATGATTCACTTTCATCATTTTCTTGTACATTGGATGAAAGGCTTTGGCTTGTTTCTTCGTTATACCGTTGTTCATTTGTGGCATGATCTGATTTATTTTCAGAGTCATTCATACCGTTATGATTATTTGCTTCTTCTTTTTGTCTACGTTCAAAGTCTAACTTTTGTTGTTCAAAACTATTTAACACTTTGTTTTTCTTAGAATGTTGGTCTAGATCATTTTTAGGTATTAAAATTTTATCTTTAAATGCTTCTTGAATTTTTTCAACAATTAATTTGTATAATTGTTCTTCCTTAGATAATCTGACTTCAAGTTTAGTAGGATGAACATTAACATCTACTAGTATGGGATCCATTTGGATATTGATGTAGCAAATAGGGTATCGACCAATTGTTAATAATGTATGATAACCTTCAACAATTGCTTTATTTAAAACAAAGTTTTTGATATATCTACCATTGATAAAAATAGAAATATAATGTTTATTACTTCTTGAATGCTCAGGTCTAGCAACATAACCTTCAAGATGATAATCGCTTGTATCACCAGTGATATGTACTAAATCTTTTGCTACTTTCATTCCATATATTTCTGCCATAACTTCATTTGTTTTACCAGAACCATTAGTTTTTAAAAGTGTTTTACCATCAGAAACTAATGAAATTCTTATATCAGGATGACTCATTGCCATTCTATTAACAATATCTGTAATTTTGCCTAGTTCTGTATATAAACTTTTAATATATTTTAACCGAGCTGGCGTATTATAGAATAATGACTCAACAAGTATATCTGTCCCTTTTTTAGCTTTAGCTGGTTTTTGATCTTTAATCACACCATTTTCAGCGTATATTTCATGACCACTTTCATTATCTGTACATGTACGTAATGTCACTTTGGATACTGAAGAAATACTCGCTAATGCTTCTCCACGAAATCCTAACGTTCTAATATGGAATAAATCATCATCTGCATCTAATTTACTAGTAGCATGTCTATGAAACACAAGACTTAAATCATCTTGTTCTATACCAGTTCCATTATCTACAACACGTATTGAAGCTATACCTGATTGTTCTACTTCTATATTAATTTCGGTTGACTTGGCATCGATAGCATTTTCTAATAATTCTTTAACAACAGAACTGGGTCTTTCGACTACTTCGCCAGCTGCAATTTTGTTAGCTAAGGAGGTTTGTAGTTCTTTAATTTTTCCCATTTACAACACCTCTATTTTAATTGATTTTGTAATTCGCTTAATTTTACTAAAGCTTCTATTGGAGTCATATTTGATAAATTTAAAGATTTGATTTGTGCTTCTACTTCGCTTTGTTGTACTTCTGCATCAAATAAATTAAATGCCGCTTGTTCAAATGAAGACGTATTTTCTTGATTATTAGTATGTTGTACTGCATCTTGTGTCTCATTATTTGAGTTTGAATCTATAGCATCATCTTTTACTTCACTTTGTACAATCATTGGTTCCGGATTATCAGACTTCTGTTCGAATTCATCTAATATAACTTGTGCTCTTTGAATCACTTTATCAGGTAAATCAGCAAGTTTTGCTACTTGAATACCATAACTGTCATCAACAGCACCATCTTTTACTTTGTGTAAGAAGATAAGTTCACCTTTATATTCATTTGCAGCAACATGAACATTTTTTAAACAAGGTAATAACTGATCTAAAGTTGTAAGTTCATGATAGTGTGTAGAGAATAGTGTCTTAGCGTGAGACGTTTGAGCAACGTATTCTATCATGGCTTGTGCGAGTGCTAAACCATCATACGTTGAAGTCCCCCTACCTATTTCATCAAAGATAATTAAACTATCTTCTGTAGCATAAGTTAATGCTTTTTGCGCTTCTAACATTTCTACCATGAACGTACTTTTACCTGATACTAAATCGTCTGCAGCACCAATTCGTGTAAATATTTGATCAAAAATTGGTAGCACTGCTGATTCACAAGGAACATAAGCACCCATTTGAGCCATAATGCTAATAATAGCGATTTGTCTCATATACGTTGATTTCCCTGACATATTAGGACCTGTAATTAAGTAAATGAATGTATCATTATCTAATTCACAATCATTTGGAACATAATCGTTATAATCCATGACACGTTCTACAACTGGATGTCTAGAGTTTTCAAGTTTTAATGTTTTGTTATCGCTAAATTGTGGTCTAACATAATTATATTTTTGAGCAATTTCCGCAAAACTTTGTAAACAATCTAATTCTGAAATGATTTTTGCCTGCTTTTGAAGTCGTTCTGTATACGACTTAATATGTTCTCTCAATTTTACAAATAATTGATATTCTAATTCTATAGCTTTATCTTCTGCGCCTAGAATAATATCTTCTTTTTCTTTTAATTCATCAGTAATAAAACGTTCAGCATTAGATAAAGTTTGTTTACGATTATATCCAAATTCAGCAGGTTCAAATCCTTGTAAATTGGCGTGAGTAATCTCTATAAAATAACCAAACACTTTGTTAAAACTAATTTTAAGAGATTTAATACCTGTGCGTTCTCTTTCTCTTGCTTGTAATTCAGCAAGCCAAGATTTACCATTACGAGATGCTTCTAAATATTCATCTAATTGTTGATTAAAACCTGTTTTGAACAATCCGCCATCTTTAACTGAGATAGGAGGCTCTTCTACTAAACTATTTTCAAGTACTTCTAATAAATCATCTAATGGTTCTAATTCATCAAATTGAGTTATCTTGTCGCTTTCAAGCTGACTTAATAGTTGTTTGATATTAGGAATCTCACTTATTGAATGTTTTAGTTGTATTAAATCACGTGCATTAACATTACCGTAACTCACTCGACCTACAAGTCTTTCAATATCGTAGACTTGATTCAAATAATTTCTTAGTGTATCACGTTCAATAAAGTGGTTAATAAACTCATCAACTATATTCAATCTCTCTTCAATTTGTTGTTTATAAATTAAAGGACGATCTATCCACTGTTTAAGACGTCTAGCTCCCATTGGTGTTTTTGTTTCATCCATTAACCATAAAAGTGTTCCTTTTTTGGATTTCAATCTTATACTTTCAGTTAATTCTAAGTTTCTTTTAGCATAGAAATCCATTTTCATGAAATCAATAGCAGCATAATGTTGTACTTCTTCTAAATGTGATAAGTCTCTTTTTTGAGTATGATGGATGTAATCTAATAATAATTGAGTAGATTGATACATACCTTCATGTTCATTATTGTTTACGGAAAATGATTGGTTAGATATATCCTCACGAACTGTTATCGTTTCAGTAATCATATTAATTTGTCGTTGCATGTTTTCAGATAAAGTTTCATTTACTACAATTTCATTAGGATTAATCGTTGTAATTTCATTTAGTAAAGTAGCTTCATCTTTAAAATGTGTAGCTTTTAATTCACCTGTTGAAATGTCACAATAACTTAATGCATATTCTTGCCCTTGCTTAATAAAACTTAAAATATAGTTGTTTTGCTTTTCATCAACGCCACCTTGATCCATCACTGTTCCTGGAGTTACTATTCTAACTACTTCTCTTTTAACCATACCTTTTGTCTGTTTAGGGTCTTCCATTTGTTCACAGATAGCTACTTTATAGCCATTATTAATTAATGTTTCAATGTAACTATCAGCGGAATGATAAGGTACACCGCACATCGGTATTGGGTCTTCTTTTTTGGCATCTCTTTTAGTAAGCGTGATTTCTAATACTCTTGACGCTTCTTTAGCATCTTCGAAGAACATTTCATAAAAGTCTCCGAGTCTAAAAAATAATAAACAGTCATCATATTCTGATTTAATTTTTAAATATTGTTGCATCATTGGTGTCACATTCGACATAAAGTTCTTCACAACCCTTATTTTATAGTCTTTTTATTTTTATGAATTGAATCATTTTATGTAATTTTTACGTTCTTTTAACTCATCTATTTTAACATATTGAATATATTCTAGCCTATGAAGTTAATTTGATAATTAAAAAAGTACGTACAAACATTGAACTGAGTCATTTCAGTTTCACTATGTATTGTACGTACTTAATTGCTATTTTTGAAATCTATCTAAAAGACCACGTTTTTTTAATATAATTAATAACACGTAGCTAATTGCGGCACCAATAATACTAGACACGATAAATGCAGTCATTAATGGTTTAACAAAGAAGTTTTGTAAATTAAGTATCCATGCTAATGGAATACATATTAAACTTCCAATGATGCCTGTTCCAAGAACTTCTCCAACTGCTGCCATAAATATATGTTTACGATACATGTAAAAGAGGCTAGCTAAGAATACACCTATCATACTGCCTGGAAATGCAAATACACTTCCAGTACCAAACGTAACACGTAAAATGGAAGAAATTAAAGCTTGTGCAAGTCCATACCATGGTCCTACGAACACTGCGCAAAGTACGTTTACTAGATGTTGCATAGGCGCTGCCTTGATTGGACCAAGAGGGATGACAATGATACTGCTTAAAATGACATTTATTGCTATTAATAGCGCTGTTATTGTAAGTTTTCTAATATTCAATGCATTGTCTCCTTATCCAATTTATTTGTTATGATAACTTTCATTATGTTCATTCAAACGGTTTTCCATTGTTTTAATCATCATTTGTAGAAGATAATTGGCTTCATATTGAGATGTACGAAATTCTTCAACTATTGGTAATTCATTTATTTCGTTTTCCAACTGATGAATTTGGTTCTCTGATTGATTAAATGCTGTTGATTTACCATAGTTTTGTAAGTTTACTGATTGTTTTTGTTGCTTTTTCAATCGGTTCATTTTCTTTTCAATGGTTTTATTATTGTGAATTTGTGTTTCGATTGTTTGATAGTCTTTAATTACTTCAAGATTTTTTATCTTTTGGGCAAGTTGATCAGCATTCGATAGTATGTCCTCTTTATTATACATTATTATTGCATCACCAATTCTTTTTGATGTTCTCCTACGAAAGTACCATTTAATGAATATTGTTTCGCTTCATCTATTTTAACATCAACTAATTTACCAATCATTTCTTTTGGTGCTTTAAAGTTAACAAGTTTATTTTTTTCAGTATAGCCTGCTAAAACTGTATCATCTTTTTTACTTGATCCTTCACATAAAACCGTCACAATTTCGTTCTCATACTGACTCATTGCTTTTTGTGAGTATTCTCCAACTTTTTTGTTTAAACGTTGAAGTCTCTCTTTTTTTACATCAGTTGGTACATTATCTTTCATTTTAGCTGCAGGCGTACCGTCTCTTTGAGAATATAGATATGTGTATGCATGTTCGAATCCAACTTCATCATATAAAGTTAATGTTTCTTCAAACTGTTCTTCAGTTTCATTTGGATAACCTACAATGATATCAGTCGTTAATGCGATTTGAGGAATTGCTTCTTTAATACGGTTTACTAAGTCTAAATAACTTTCTCTCGTATATTTTCTTCCCATAATTTTTAGCACAGCATTGTTTCCTGATTGTACTGGTAAATGAATATGAGGTACAATGTTTCCTCCATTAGCAATCACTTCAATCATGCGATCTGTAAAGTCCCAAGGATGACTAGTTGTGAATCTTACTCGAGGAATATCAATTTTTGAGATATCCTCTAATAAATCACCTAATCCATAGTCAAGTCCCTCGATATCTTTTCCGTAAGAATTAACATTTTGTCCTAACAATGTAATTTCTTGATAGCCTTCTCTAGCTAATTCTCTTACTTCATCAATAATATCTTCTGGTCTACGGCTACGTTCTTTACCTCTTGTAAAAGGTACTATGCAATATGTACAGAATTTATCGCAACCATACATAATATTCACCCATGCTTTAATATGACCGTCACGAACTTTAGGAAGATTTTCAATGACATCTCCTTCTTTAGACCATACATCAACAACCATTGCTTTAGATAGATAAGCTTCTTCTAATATTTCTGGTAGTTTATGAATATTATGAGTTCCAAAAATCATATCTACATTTTGGTATGATTTTAAAATTTTATTAACAACAGATTCTTCTTGTGACATACAGCCACATACACCTATTAAACAATCTGGTCGTTCTTTCTTAAGATGTTTTAAATTACCAATTTCGCTAAATACTTTATTTTCAGCATTTTCACGAATCGCACATGTATTAATTAATATAATATCTGCTGTGTTAATATCTGATGTTGCACTATATCCTAAAGCTTCTAATATCCCCGCCATTACTTCAGTATCATGTGCATTCATTTGACAGCCATACGTTTTAATTAAAAATGAACGTCCTTTACCCATGTCTCGATATTTTTCATCAATTTGAAAGTCTCGATTATATTTTATCTCTTGTTTACCACGTTTTTTAGCTTCTTTTAAACTAGGTGGTTGATACACTTGTTCAAAATATTTACTATAATCCTTTTCTTCTTTACGATCACGTTCTGCTAAAATATTTATCGAACCAGCTTTTCTTTGCTCTTCATTCACTATTAAAAATCCTTTCTATATGCCCATATATCATTTCTACATTATATTAAATTTAACCACAAAGTGCAAAAAGCGTCTTATCAATATTTACTTCACAATGAATAAGGCTAAGACAACATTGATGCCTTAGCCTCTACTTTAGTCTATCTAATTCTAAAAGTAAGATTATTATCACAGTGATTATAAAATTGTCATAAATCTATGCTTCGTCATACTTTCCTGTTAATGTTTCAATTTCAATACCTTCTGGTACATGATAAAACTTAACTTGACTAATTATACTAGGACATTCTAATTCTACCATACGTTGGTTTAAATTTTGGATTAATATTAGACATTCATTCATATCTCCTTGTACGGATGTTTCAAGTGGTCCGACACGATAGTGCATTCCCGATTGATCTATAATCTTAATTGCTTCATCTACATAAGGAATGACGTCTTCATTATTTGGTGTTTTAGGTATAATTTGAATACTCATTAATGTATCAACCATTTAATTTAGCTCCCATCTTATCTTTATTTATAATACTAGTTTAACATTTTTATTAAGTTAATCATGTAATCCTTCAACTGCCTTTACCAAAGCATTTGCAAATGTATATAAAAATTCATCCCAATTATCTTGATCTTCTCTGCTTTTACGATTTAATTTTCCATCTTTAAAAAAATGTTTCCTTAATGCATGCGTTATTTCAAGTTGAACTCCTGCTTGTATTTGAGTTTGATTAACTATATTTTCCTTTTGTTTACCCGACATCGTATGCGGGGCATGTTGAACGTCTACTTCAATATCTTTTAATTCAGAAGTTATTAACTTAATTAACTGTTTATCTTTACCGCCTATGTAAACGATTGATTCTTGGCCTGTACAACCATGTAATGAGATTGCGCGTTGACTTTTTTGAGTTAAGTCTTGTGCTATTTCATTATCATAGTGAATTGATGTGACATGTAACTCATTATTACCATGTCGTCTATCTCCCTTAAAGGTAAAATAGTTATATTCGTTGGTTTGTGCAGTCACAAAAGCAAGCTCACTAGTTGCAGGTTCGATACCTCCACCGTGTATAGCTAATATTGTAATGTCACTGTTATTATCTTCAGTTTCAATATGCCAATCTTTATCTTCTATTGTATTTTCTTGTAATTCTTTCATAGAAATAAATTTGTCCATATACCTTCTCCTTATATGACCTTTATTATCTATTCCACAATGTACAGTATTTTAATGTATATTTACAGAAAATTTATAATTTAATTCTATAGATTAATATGTTGTTTGCTTATAAGCTAATAATAAAATAGCTGCCAAATACCATTCTATTAATGGAATTGACAGCTATCCTCTCTATACAAATTGTTTAGTTAATTCATTAAACTTGTCTTCTGATATATGAATATCTTTCTTAGCTAATGGCGTTCCTTCCATTTCTTCAATCTGTGATTCATATGAAGGTGTTTCTGTATCTTGATAAACAATACCTTTTAACATAGATTCATGTTCTAAAACTGTTTGTATAGCTAATTGTTTATCCGGCGTATCATAATTTTCAATGTCATCAATACTTGTTAGATTTTCTTTGAACCAATCATAAGTATTAATTTTGTTATAAGTAACACATGGTGAGAATACATTTACGAATGAAAATCCATCGTGATTAATAGCATCTTCGATAAGTTTTGTTAATCCTTTAATATCACTTGAAAAACCTTGTGCTACAAAAGTCGCTCCTGAAGATAATGCTAATTCTAAAGGTGCTACATTTTTTTCAATGTTACCTTTAGGTGTAGATTTAGTCACAAATCCAACCGCTGAAGACGGTGAAGTTTGTCCTTTAGTTAAACCATATATTTGGTTATCCATAACGATATAAGTCATGTTCATATTTCTACGTAAGGCGTGAATAGTATGACCCATACCAATCGCATAACCGTCACCGTCACCGCCAGAAGCAATAACTGTAAGATCTCTGTTAGCCATTTTAACGCCTTGTGCTAACGGTAAAGCACGACCATGTATGGCATGTACACCATAGGCATTTATATAGCCTGATAATCTACCTGAACAACCAATGCCTGTAATAAGTGCAACTTCTTCTGGTTCTAACCCTACATTTGCGGCTGCTTTTTGTATAGCAGCTTGAACAGAGAAATCACCACAACCTGGGCACCAGTTTGGCTTAACATTATTTCTAAAATCTTTAAATGTAGCCAATTAGACCAACTCCTTTATTTCTTTTGCAACTTCGATACCTTTATCAACTATTTCATGTGGTAAGAATGGTGTACCATCATATTTAGTTTGATTTACTAATTTATTTTGAATATTAACGTTCATTTTAATAATATTTGCTAATTGTCCTTGATAGTTATGTTCTGCAATAACGACTTTTTGTGCTTTATCAATCGCACTTTGAATCGTTTCAGTTGGGAATGGATGTAATTGTCTGATTTGTAGTGTATTAACAGCGATATTTTGATCATTTAATCGTTGTGCACCTTCTTCGATAGCACCTTTACTTGAAATGAAACCAATATATAAAATATCAGCTTGTTCGTGATTTTCAGTATAGTCTACTGGTTTTTCTATAAGAAGATTTTTAGTTTTGCGCATACGTTTGTCCATTTGTTGTTGACGATTTTGTGCAGCTTCGCTTGTTTTACCTTCTTCGTTATGTTCAACACCAGTAACATGGTGAATACCACCTTTAGTACCAGGTATTGGTCTAGGTGAAATGCCACTTCCTGTTAATGCATATCTTCTGAAATATGATTTGTCATCTTCTTCACGTTCGATATCAGATTGAATTAATTCTCCACGTTTAATTTTGATTTTATCATAGTCTAATTCTTTAACTGTTTGTTTACCTAATGATAATTGTAAATCACTTAAAATAATTACTGGACATTGATATTCCTCAGCTAAATTAAATGCTTCCATTGTTAAATAAAATGCATCTTCCGCATCTGTAGGGGCTACTACAATTTTTGGAATATCACCATGAGTACCATAAATCATTTGCATTAAGTCAGATTGTTCTTGTTTAGTTGGTAAACCTGTAGAAGGACCTCCACGTTGTGTATTTATGACAACAAACGGTGTTTCAGTCATACCAGATAAGCCAATTGATTCCATCATTAGAGATAATCCTGGTCCAGCACTTGCAGTAAATCCACGAACACCTGCATAATTAGCACCGATAGACATTGTCGCAGCAGCAATTTCATCTTCAGTTTGAACAACTGTTCCGCCAACTTTTGGTAAATTAGCAATCATGTACTCCATAATTTCAGAAGCTGGCGTAATTGGATAAGCTGACATAAATCTTGATCCAGCAGAAATTGCACCTAATCCAATTGCGTCATTACCAATCATATAAAGATGAGGATTTTCACTACTTTCTTGAAGTTCGAAATCGCCTTGAATATCTTCTAAATATTCTTTCATTAATTGATAACCTTGATTTAAAGCTTGTATATTCATTTCAACAACTTTGTCACCTTTTTTAGTGAACATGTTTGTAATTAATTCATCAAATGTAGATGTATCTAGGTTCATTAATGCAGATGTAGCACCAATAGCTACCATGTTCTTCATTAATGCAGTTCCTAATTCTTTTGCAGTACTAGTAAACGGTAAATCTATAAGTTGTGCCTGACAATCATCAGGTTTTACTGGTTTTGCTTTTGAATCAGCAATAATGATACTATCTTCGCGCATTTCATGATGATTAACTTCTATAGTTTCTTGGTCAAATGCGATAAGTATATCTAAATCATCACTAATAGCATGTACTGGAGAAGTAGAGACTCTAATTTTATTATTAGTATGTCCACCTTTTATACGACTAGAAAAGTGTCTATAACCATATAAGAAATAGCCTTTTCTATTCATTGCAGTAGCAAATATTTCTCCAGTTGATTCAATTCCTTCACCTTGTTGTCCGCCCACTTTCCATGATATTTGTGATTTCATATCATAAGCCTCCTGTGGTTTTTAATTCATATTAAATGATAACAAAAATAACCACCGTATTACTATGTAAACAGTGGCATGTTTATAATTTCATACTAATGGACGATAGTCTTTTGTAACTATAATGTCACAAACATTTACTTTATAATTTCATAGGATTATCGTCATTAATTAATATTCTTTCAATATTTGTTGTTTTACCATTTTTATCTAAATCAATGATAACACCAGAAAGAACACTGCGTCCATTATCTGGTACAACATGACGTTGTGGTAAACTCGTAATAAAGCGCTCTATCACTTCATCTCTATTGATGCCTAATATACCATCATAAAAACCTGTCATGCCTACATCAGTAATATAGCCTGTTCCACTTGGTAAAATACGGTTATCAGATGTTTGAATATGAGTATGTGTACCCACTACTGCACTTACTCTACCATCTAAATACCATCCCATTGCATTTTTTTCTGATGTTGTTTCAGCATGAAAATCAACAAATATATATGGCGTTACTTTTTGAGCTTCTTCAATTAGTGCGTCAGCTTTTTTAAAAGGGTCATCTATATCCTGCATGAACGCTCTTCCTTGCAAATTAATTATAGCTAATTTTATTTCATTAATTTGAATAAAGCGCATCCCTACTCCAGGTGCTTCATCAGGAAAGTTGGCCGGTCTAACCATTCTTTTAGCATCATCAATAAATTCGTATATTTCACGTTGACCATAAGTATGGTTACCCATAGTCATAAAATCGACACCCTCACGAAGCAATTGCTTATATATCTTTTCAGTTAGTCCTTTACCATGTGCTGCATTTTCAGCATTTACAATGGATACAGTAGGACGATATTCTTGTTTTAATTTAGGTAAATATGTAGTTATTGCGTTTCTGCCAATCTTACCTACAATATCCCCAATAAATAATATTCTCATGCCTTGTTCATCCTCTCATATCATTAAGTTTAATAGATAGAACACTTTATTTAAAGTACTCTTTGTAAAATTATTTATCTGAATATTAACTGTCTTTGCTTTTTTATCAATATATATTATGTTAGTATATGTTTATAAAATATTTAGGAGTTGTAAATAATAAATGTCTATTAATATCGATCCTGAAAAGTTTGCAGAATTAGTAGTAAGTTCTAACCCATCTAAATCAGAAGATGCAGAAGATATTGCTAAAGAAAGTTTAAAATTATACATCAATGCATACCGTTTAGCAGAAAGATACGCTAATATCGCTACTAATTGCTATGACACAGCTGAAATTATTCAAGAATTGAAGAAAACAGATTTACAATTGAAGTAAAATGTTTAATACAACATTATGATTATACGAATATCTGACGATTGATTTATTTAACATCAATCGTCAGTTTTTTTATATAATCACAAATTTTGATAATAATTAAACCCCTAACTACACAATGAGTAATTAGGGGTTTAACTTATTTAGCATATTCTACTGCTCTAGTCTCTCGAACAACTGTCACTTTGATATGACCTGGATATTGTAATTCATCCTCAATTTGAGTTTTAATATCTCTAGCCAATCGGTATGATTTTAAATC